>Ga0209737_10000811_pt1 | contig 24118 bp, 18 predicted proteins | sample TergutCu122P3_FD_187284 | JGI IMG/M metagenome (GOLD analysis project Ga0209737, IMG submission 187284) | Cubitermes ugandensis P3 segment gut microbial communities from Kakamega Forest, Kenya - Cu122 P3 (SPAdes) (version 2) | ecosystem: Host-associated > Arthropoda: Insects > Digestive system... | reverse complement strand
GAAATTGTTTTATCACAGCCGAAAAATTGGGTAATGCCGTACCAGTTGTTCCATTCAACGAAAGTGTGCGTTGGGTGGAAAACGACACAAACCGCCACATCAACCGCGCAAACCTGCGCATAGTACAAACGCCGCAAGTTTTTCGTTCAGACATTCTGCGAGCCGCCTATCAACAACCTTTTAGCGAATATTTTACCGATGATGCCTCTGTTGTAGAAGTATTTGGTGAAATAATCAACCTTGTTGATGGTAACCCCGAAAACATTAAAATTACTACAATGAGTGATTTGATGGCAGCGGCATTTTTTTGTATAAAAAATGAAGGTTAAAGAGAATAATAAATATAAAATCATTATATGAAAAATCAAGGAATTTATACCGTAATAGCATCAGTTGTCATTCAACTTACGCTTGGTATTACTTACATTTGGAGCGTGTTCCAAACAGGCATTGCCGACAGCATTTTTGGCGGTGATAACGCTGCTGCGGGACTTACGTTTTCACTTGTTATTGCAATGATGTGTGTTGGTAGCGCAATCAGCGGCAGGTTAGCCATTCGGTATTCTACTCGCCAGATTGTCTTTGCAGGCGGAATTATTATGAGTTTGGGCTTTTTCCTTTCTGCTTTTGTTACGGCGAATAATGCGTGGCTGCTGTGGTTGACGTACGGAGTAATGGGAGGATTTGGTATGGGTTTCCCATACGCCACCACTATTGCCTGTGCTCAAAAATGGTATCCGCAAAAAAAAGGGCTTGTTACAGGTATAATCGTTGCAGGACTTGGCTTTGGCGGTGTTATTTTTACACCAATTGCGGAGATAGCAATTTCTGCTTTTGGCGGAACAGGCGTTGGCGAACAAAAAGCATTTATGGTGTTGAGTGTTATTGTTTTAGTAATGTGCAGCATTAGCAGTTTATTCATAAAAGACGCGCCCGATGGCTATATGCTTGATGCCGTTGCTTCAAAAACTGCAGACAAAAAACCTGTTAAAAATATCACAACTGCACAGATGTTTAAAACACCGCAGTTTTATTTGGCAACATTTACTTTTGTGCTTGCCTGTATGGGCGGACTTATGATTATTGGTTTTGCAAAACCCATTGCGGTGGCAAAAGGGCTGGCAGCAACTGCTACTATCGGCGTTTTGGCTATTTCGGTTTTTAATTCGCTGGGGCGTTTGTTTTGGGGTATGATTTCGGATAAATTAGGGCGAATAAATACCCTTATCGTTTTGCTTTCTATCACTGCTGTGCTTTCTCTTTTGGTCAATTCCGTAAATGGCTATCTGATTTACGTTTTGATTGCCTTTGTAGGGTTTTCTTTCGGTGGAATTTTAAGCACATTCCCCTCGTTAACCGCCGACCTTTTCGGCTCAAAATATATGGCAACCAACTACGGTTTTGTGCTTTTGGGCTTTGGCACAGGAGCGATTATTTCATCGCAAATTGCGGGTTACTACAAAAATATTGCTGTAATAAATTATGATATTAATCTGATGTTTCCTGCTTTTGTGATTGCCTCGTGCTGCGCAGTTGTGGGAATTGTTATGATGCTGATTTTGAAGAAAGTTAATAAGTTAGTAAGTTAAAATGTGTTGGCAGAACTGAAAAAATCGTTATCAATTCATCAAGCAAAAAAACGTATAAATTTTTTATTTATACGTTTTTTTATCATTTTAAAAATCTAAACTCTTAGTTTTCAGCTTCATTTATTATACTGGAATATATAAGTGGTGAGTTTTCTCTAAGAAACAAAATACCTGAAACAATAATCGTGTCGCCTTCGACAAGCCCTTCGGTTACTTCGATGCCTGATGCTTGACGAATGCCTGTTTTGACCGAAGTAAAATGCGCTTTACCATTTCTTGCAACAATAACTTTTTTCTCTCTTTCTTCGGGAATAATTGCCTGTGTCGGAATTATCAACGCATTATTGTTCTCTCTCAAATTTAAACGAACATTTGCAAACGCTCCCGGTATCAATTCCTTATCTTTGCTTGTAACATCAGCGCGTACTCTCAAACTCAAAGTGCTATTGTCGATGCCTCTTTCGGTAGCAAAAACAACGGCGTTGTATGGTTTATTGTCTTCAAAAATGGTAAAGTTTATTTTCATTCCCCTTTTTATTTCTGGGCTATACCTTTCGGGAATATTAAAGTCAAGCCGCAAACGTCCTTCGGTGCGAATGGTTGCCAAAAAGGTTGATGCAGGAATTGTTGCGCCAATGCTGATATTGCGCAAACCAATCACGCCATCGAAAGGGGCAAGAATTTCGGTTTTCTTTATCAGCGTCTTTTGAATTTCGATATCTGCTTTCAGCGAATTTATTCTCAAACCCGTTTGGTCGAAATCGTTTTGACTGATGCCATTTATTTCGAACAATTCCTTTTGCCGCTCGTACATTTTTTCTTGAATGGCAAGTTCTGCCTGCAATTTTTTAAGATACGCCTGCAAATCGTCATCAAAAAGTTTTACAAGCAAAGTTCCTTTTCTAACAAACTGCCCTTCGGGAAGATTTACCAAAACAATTCGCCCCGCCACTTCGTTGCGCAACTCCACTTCGTCATAAGCCAAAAGTTCGCCCGAAAGTTGCAGTTCGCTACTCAAAGTTGAGGGCTTTACAATAAAGGCATCAACCTTTCGCTGTGTTTGAGGGCGTCCTCCGTTGTCATCAGATTTTTTCCAAAAAAAGAGATATAGAAAAAAAGCGGTTAGCAAAACAAGTATAACGGCTATTATTATTGATACTTTTTTCATTTTATTTTTTTGTTTTTTAACCCCTCCGTCTTCGGCTAGTCCCCTTAAATTAAGGGGACATTTAAGGGCTACCTATTTTTAATTTTTCTACTAATATTTTTGTTTGTATTTCCTCAACTCTCCCAAAAAATATTTAGCCTTTTTTCTTTCCCTTATGGGGAAAGTCCCGAAGGGGATAGGGGCAAAAGGGGAGTACCGCGAAGCGGGGAGGGGTTAAAAATTATTTCTCTGTTTGCCACTCAATTGTGAGTGTGATAATAGAGTTATTAGGGTCGTTGGTAATTAGTTGTACCTGTCTGCGAAACTTGAAAGCATCTAATTTTGTGGCATCAACGATGATGTTTAGTGTAACGCTTTTGCCCGCTGCAACTTCATTTTTCGTTGCTTTTACGCTCAAATAATCAACATCTGTTTTTATATCGCGAATAATCAACGGCGATTTACCTCTGTTGGTCAGTTGAATTTTTGATGTGCGTTTTGTACCTATTTTTATTGTAGTTAAGTTCAGATTTTTGGTGCTAACCACTGCCACAGGCGATTGTTTCAACTGTTTTTGTGTGATTTTACTAAAATCCTCTACCACAATAGCATTCAAAGCATACTCTCCAACAGTTTTTCCATTAATTTTAATCTCTATTTTTTCGGAAACATCACCCCATTTTTTTACTTTTTCGGAATAAAAAGTCATTTTTACCAACGCTTTTTGCTTTGGCGCAATTTTTCCGTTATTATCAATAGAAACGGAAATATGCGCAGGGACATTCGCAAAAGATAATGTTTGCTCAATGTTTGAGTTGTTAAAAACTTCAAAACTTCTTTCCACCGCTATGCCTTTAACTATCGAGCCGAAGTTCAACGTCTTTTCTCTAAACATCAAGTCGCCAATTTTGTGCGGAAAACTTTCGACAGTCGCTTTGGCTATCGGCAGCACTGTTCCACTAACAGTAAGCGTTTCGGTACGCGTATCATTGTCTGTGCCAAGTTGCACGGTAACATTCTTGGTGAATCTGCCCTTTTGTCCTTTTGCGTTGTATGCAACGGAAATTTTGCCTTCGCCATTTGGAGCAATCGGCTGACTGGTAAAAAGCGGGGTAGTGCAACCGCAAGAGGCATTTACATTTCTAATCATAATTGCTTGCGATGAAGTATTCACAAAGGTAAATTCGGTAACAACAGTGCCGTCTTCTTCCATTATAGTGCCAAAATCGTGATGTCTTTCGTTAAAAACAACACTGATTTTTTCTTGTGCGAAAACAGAAATCGGCAAGCAAAAAATCAACAGAATATAAAAAAATCTTTTCATTTTATTTAGGTACAAATAACAAAAGATAAACACAGATTTCCATCTGCGTTATCTTTTGTGAATTTAATTTTATTATTGTTGCGGTTGCTCTTGCGCTTTTGCTACTACATTACCTCTGAGATTAACAAACTCCGAAAATGTATCTCCACCGCCGTCTTTAAATATTACCTCTACTCTTCTGCTGATACCTCCTTTTCTTTTTGAGTCGTAGTAAAGAGTAAAATTACCTGTTTCTCCCGGAAGAATTGGTTTGTTGGTATCAACTTGTGATTTTGTACAGCCGCAACCTGTTCTTATATCTTGAATAAAAATAGGTGTTGTTCCTACATTTCTAAAAGTAAATACGGCGGGAAGTTGAGAGTTTGCGCCTGTACCTTCTTGAACTGTACCGAAATCGTGTGTTGTTTCTGTAAATTCAACAACTTTTTTCTCTTGCGCCGACAAAGAAACAGCAAACGCAAGTACCAATGATAAAATAATTGACTTTTTCATAATAAATTGATTTTCAATTAATTAATATTTATTGTTTATTAAAATTAGATTAATTTTCAGTAAAAATTTTACTTACTTTTTCTTTGACTGAAAAACGTTGCAAAAGTAAAAAAAGAATTGCAAAGAAAATATTTTTTTTAATGATTTTTAGCAATTAAATTAAAAAATAATAATTCATCTAAATAACGCAATTATTTTTTGATGATTTTTTGTAATTTTGCAAAAAAGTTAGTAAGTTGATAAGTTAATAAGTTGGCAAGTTAAAAAACGCTGACACACAACAACTTACTAACTTATCAACTTACTAACTAAAATAAAATGCCTCATCATTTACCAGCACTTATTTCTGACCTCGCTTTGATACTTATCACGGCGGCGGTTACTACATTGATTTTCAAGAAATTAAAACAGCCGCTCGTTTTGGGTTACATCATTGCGGGCTTTCTTATTAGCCCACATATTCCCTTTTTACCCACCGTTGTAGAAGAAGCAAACATTAAAACGTGGGCTGAAATCGGCGTGATTTTTCTGCTTTTTTCGCTCGGTTTAGAGTTCAGTTTTAAAAAACTGGTGCGCGTGGGCGGTTCTGCCTCGATAACGGCAATTTTTGAGATTGTCTGTATCACGCTTTTGGGCTTTTTTGTGGGCAAACTTTTGGGTTGGAAAACAATGGACTGCCTCTTTCTCGGTGGTATGTTGGCAAGTTCTTCAACCACAATTATCATTCGCGCATTTGACGAATTGGGCGTAAAATCGAAAAATTATGCGAGAATAGTGTTCGGCGTTTTGGTGGTGGAAGACATTGTTGTGATTTTGATGATGGTACTGCTCTCTACTATCGCCGTTACGCAACATTTTGAGGGAATTGAGATGGCAGAAACCGTTCTAAAACTCGGGTTCTTCTTGATTTTGTGGTTCTTGATGGGAATTTTTATTGTTCCCACATTATTGAAAAAAGCAAAAAAACTGCTTGATGACGAAGGGTATCTTATTATCTCAATCGGACTTTGTTTGGGAATGGTGTTTTTGGCTACTTATGTGGGGTTTTCGGCAGAATTGGGCGCGTTTATAATGGGGGCAATTTTTGCGGAAACTACATCGGCAGAAAAAATTGAGCATACTTTTAAACCTGTAAGAGACCTCTTCGGTGCCGTGTTTTTTGTGTCAATTGGAATGATGATAGACCCTGCAATAATTGTTGATTATGGTTGGGAGGTGCTGATTGTTACGTTGCTTGTGATTGTCGGAAAATTTATTACCACCACAGCGGGGGCGGTGCTCTCGGGGCAGTCGCTAAAACAATCTGTTGAGGTGGGTATGAGTATGGCGCAAATCGGCGAATTTGCCTTTATAGTGGCAACTTTGGGTATGAGTTTGGGTGTGATTTCCGAGTTTCTCTTTCCTGTTGCCGTTGGTGCAAGTGCAATCACCACATTTTCAACACCTTATATGATAAAATATTCCGATAATTTTTATAATGTGATAGAAAAAGTTGTACCGAAAAAATGGCAGGAGACAATCAATTCTTACTCTTCCCGCACAGATAACGCAAAATCAGAGTCGGAAACTCGCAAATTAATCAAAAGATTATTGATAATTATTGTGGTAAATGTGATTTTGGCTTTATCAATAATAATACTTTTCAGTCGCATTTTGCTGCCAATTCTCAGCGAAACGATGAGCGGCATTTTGCCTGAAATTATTGTTCTTGTTGGCGGATTGTTGCTCTCTGCGCCGTTTTTGTGGGCATTGATGTTGAAAATTCCGAAAGATATTTCGAGCGTGGAGCTGATAAAAGACGAAACCTACAACCGCCGCAAACTGCTTGTTTTGGAGGTTGTGCGGTTTGTTTTGGCAATAGTTTTTATTGGCTATTTTGCAAATAAATGTTTTGGTACAATAATCGCTGTTTTTGTGGTTGTACCGATAGCATTCCTTTTGATAATTTCTTTTAGAAAATATCTTAAAAAACTCTACATAGCAGTAGAAAAACGCTTTGTTTTTAATCTTAATTCGCGTGAAATTGCCGAAGCAGAAAAGGAAGCACCAATGACAAACCTCAAAAATCGTCTGCGTTCACGCAACCCAAATATATCCGATTGGGACGTGCATTTGGTTGATATGCAAACGCCGCAATGCGCAAAATATATCGGGCGCACCCTTAAAGAGTTGAAGTGGCGCGAAAAATTTGGCATCAACGTTATTTATGTAAAACGTGGCGAGCATATTCTTTATGCGCCCGGTCCGAGCATTAGAATTATGCCGTTTGACCACATTGGAGTTTTTGCCTCTGATGAGGTTTTGGATAAGTTCAAACTTGAATTTTATGCCGAACATATCTGCGAAATTCCTGATGTGGAGATAGAAGATATTGTGGCGGAAAAAATCTGTATTTATGAGGACAACCCGCTGCTCGGCAAGTCAATAAGCAATTCACAAATACGCGAAACCACAGGCGGAATGGTAGTAGCAATTGAGCGCGACAACAGTCGCATTCTTACTCCCTCACCCGATGTAGTGTTCCAAGAATACGATGTAATATGGGTCGTAGGCGAAAAGAAACGGCTGAAACCGCTAACATAGATGTCTGATTTGTAAAAAATATTCATAAAAAGTATTTTGTTGTTTAAATAAAAAATTGTACCTTTGCAGCCGTTTTTATAAAAATAAATTTATTGTCTAACCTTTAAAAAAATTCTTAATTTTATGGAAGAATTTAAAACAAACGAACCTCAACTTGAAAATGTTGAGCAACCTACAAGTGAAGTTGAACAGGTAGAACAACCTGTTGAAAACCAACCTGTTAAAAAAGAAAAACCCGCTACTGATTTCGATTGGGACGCATACGAAAAAGGCGATGTCCTTGAAGATGCAGACAGAAAGAAAACCACACAACTTTATGACGAAACACTTAACCAAGTGCGTGATAAAGAGGTAGTTATGGGTAAAATTATTTCAATGAACAAACGCGAGGTAGTTGTAAATATCGGCTACAAATCAGACGGCGTTATTCCTTACTCTGAATTCCGTTACAACCCAGACCTCAAAGTAGGCGACGAGGTTGAAGTATTTATTGAAAATCAAGAAGATAAGAAAGGCGAATTGGTGCTTTCGCACAAACTTGCTCGTTCTGCTCGTTCTTGGGAACGTGTTACGCAGGCGTTGGAAAGTCAAGAAATTGTACACGGCTACGTTAAATGTCGCACAAAAGGCGGTATGATTGTGGAAGTTTTTGGTATGGAAGCATTCTTGCCGGGATCGCAAATTGACGTTAAACCAATTCGTGATTATGATGTATTTGTTGATAAAACAATGGAATTCAAAGTTGTTAAAATCAATAATGAGTTTAAAAATGTTGTTGTTTCGCACAAAGCATTGATTGAAGAAGAACTTGAAGCGCAACGCAAAGAGATTATCTCTCGCCTTGAAAAAGGTCAGGTACTTGAAGGTGTTGTAAAAAATATCACATCTTATGGCGTATTTATCGACTTGGGTGGTGTAGATGGCTTAATTCACATCACCGATTTGAGTTGGGGCAGAATTACGCACCCAGAAGAAATTATCAAACTTGACGACAAAATCAACGTTGTTATTCTTGATTTTGACGATGAGAAAAAACGTATCGCATTGGGCTTGAAACAACTCACTCCACATCCTTGGGAAGCACTTGATGCTAACCTCAAAGTTGGCGACAGAGTAAAAGGAAAAGTTGTTGTAATGGCTGACTACGGCGCATTTGTAGAGGTAATACCGGGCGTTGAAGGTCTTGTTCACGTTTCAGAAATGAGTTGGTCGCAACATCTGCGTTCTGCGCAGGACTTCCTCAAAGTAGGCGATGAAATTGATGCGGTAGTTCTTACTCTCGACAGAGATGAGCGCAAAATGTCGCTTGGCATCAAACAACTCAAAGCAGACCCTTGGGAAAATATTGATACAAAATATGCAGTTGGAACAAAACACACTGCAAGAATTCGTAACTTCACCAATTTCGGCGTTTTTGTTGAAATAGAAGAGGGAATTGATGGTTTAATTCACATCTCAGATTTGAGTTGGACGAAAAAAATCAAACACCCATCAGAATTTACACAAATCGGTTCTGAAATCGAAGTTGTTGTTCTCGAAATTGATAAAGAAAACCGCCGTTTGTCGCTCGGACACAAGCAGTTAGAAGAAAATCCTTGGGACGTGTTTGAAACAATTTTCTTGCCAGACAGTGTTCACGAAGGCACAATAACAGATGTGTTTGACAAAGGCGCAGTAATTGCTTTGCCATACGGAGTTGAAGGTTTTGCTACACCAAGACATCTTGTAAAAGAAGATGGAAAACAGGCGAAAGTTGATGAAAAATTGCCGTTCAAGGTTATTGAGTTCAACAAAGACCAAAAACGTATTATTTTGTCGCACAGCCGCACCTTTGAAGATGTAAAAGAGCAAGAGGCGGAAACTGAGGCAAAAGAAGTTGAGGCAGCAGTTGAAAAAATCAATAAAAAAGAAAAACAAACCGCAACTTTAGGCGACATTGACGCTCTTTCGGAACTCAAAGAACAAATGATAACCGATGCAAAGGAAAAACTGATTGAAAAAGAGGAAAAGAAAGTGAAAAAAGCCACTAAAAAAGAGACAGAAGTAACAGAAGAAAAGCCTAAAAAAACTGCTGCTAAAAAAACTACCAAAAAAGTAGAATCAGAAGGTGAAGCCGTTGCAGAGGAAAAACCAAAAGCGAAAAGAACGCCAAAAGCGAAAAAAGAAGAGACAACAGAAAGCGCAGAATAAAATATCTACTATAATGAAAAAAGTGCCTTGTCAATATTGATGAGGCATTTTTTTGATATTATTCAAAAAACAAAATCAAAAAAGATGTTTCAAAACTGAAACACCTTTTCCTCATTATGAAACATTAAAAACTTTACTTTTTGTTTGCTGCAACTGCTTGCTTAACAATCGCGCGGAACGCTTCTTGATTGTTCATTGCCAAATCGGCGAGCACTTTGCGGTTCATTTCGATGCCCGCTTTGTGCAGTGCACCCATAAGTTGCGAATAGGACATTCCCTCAAGACGTGCGGCAGCGTTGATACGCTGAATCCACAATGAACGGAAGTTGCGTTTTTTGGTTTTTCTGTCGCGGTATGCGTACTGCAAACCTTTTTCCCAAGTATTTTTAGCGATAGTCCAAACATTTTTTCTTGCGCCGAAATACCCGCGGGTTAATTTCAAAATTCTTTTTCTTTTTGCTCTTGAAGCAACGTGATTTACTGAACGTGGCATAATTTTTTAAATTTTGTTTTTTGAAAGTCAGCGTTTCGTTTATGAAATCTTTTTGCTGAACATTCGGTTAATAATTTGTTGATTAACACTGATTTAACGGAGACCTAACATTGCTTTTACATTGTTTTCGTCTGAACGATGAACTAACCCAGTTTGAGTTAAGTTACGTTTTTGTTTCAACGTTTTCTTTGTCAAAATATGACTTTTGAAAGCGTGTTTCCGTTTTACTTTACCTGTTCCGGTAAGGGCGAACCTCTTTTTGGCACCGGAATTAGTTTTAATTTTTGGCATTGTTTTTTTAATTTTAATTATGAATTATAAATTATGAATTATTTAAAATTTAAAGATTTAAAAATTCAATCGTAAATCTAAAATCGTAAATTAGTTTTTAACTTTTCTTCGCTTTTGGCGAAAGAAATAAAATCATTCTTTTGCCTTCGAGTTTTGGTGCATTATCAACTTTTGCTAACTCTTCTAAGTCGTCTGCGAAGCGTTTCAAAAGTGCTATACCTTGGTCTTTGAACATTATTGAGCGACCTCTGAAAAACACAGACGCTTTTATTTGATTGCCCTCTTTTAAGAAATTTTGGGCGTGCTTGAGTTTAAAATTATAATCGTGGTCATCTGTTTGCGGACCGAAACGAATCTCTTTGACAACCATTTTTACCGAATTTGCCTTTATCTCTTTTTCGCGCTTTTTTTGCTGATACAGAAATTTTTGATAATCAACAACTCTACACACAGGCGGCTCTGCATTTGGTGAAATCTCCACCAAATCAAGTTCCAAATTGTCCGCCAATGACAAAGCATCTTCTATGGAATAGACACCTTGTTCGATATTCTCTCCAACCAAGCGAACCTCTCTAACACCGCGTATTTTCTCGTTAATGCGGTATTTTTCTTCTTGGTTTCTCCTTGAAGTAAAATTGTTTTTTATTGTAAAATCCTCCTAAATAAATAGTTATACAAAAATTTCTTTTCCTAAAAAATCGGACTGCAAAATTACAACTTTTTTTTTAAATACGAAAATTTATTTAAAAAAATATTTTCTATATATCACTTTCTTCTAAAACAGGCATTGATGGGTTGTTCAGATTGATTTTTCCGTGTTTTTGTTCGTGTTTTACGATGTTATCCTGCAAAGCAAGCATAAGCCGTTTTGCGTGTTCGGGCGTAAGAATGATGCGCGATTTTATCTTTGCTTTGAATGAATTAGGCATAATTCTTGCAAAATCAACTATAAATTCAGATAAAGAACTTGCAATTATTACCAAATTTGCGTATGTTCCCTCTGCCAATTCGGGTGGAAGTTCAAGTTGAAGTTGTTGTTCTTGTTGCATAATTTTGTTTGTTTTTTTATAAAAATGTCTGCAAAAGTACAAAAAATAATTGACTTTTTAATATATAGACATAACTTGAATTTTCAATAACTAATTATCGATATGTTATTTCCATTTGGTTCCGTTTTAATCAAAAAAACACCCGATTGTTGTTCCAATCTGGTGTTGTGCGGCGGAAGGGACTCGAACCCCCACGCCTCTCGACATTAGTTCCTAAGACTAACGCGGCTACCATTACGCCACCGCCGCAAAAATTTCGCTGCAAAGATACAACTTTTTTTTCAAACAACAAAGCCGTTTCACAACGGCTTTATTCTTGTAATTATAAAAAAACTAACTTTTTTCAGTTTTACATTATGAATAAAAACAAATTTTTGTTACTGCATTTTTACCTTTTGCACAATCGGTTTGTGGTCGCCAACTTTGACACGCACAACCAAAATTGTTTTCGGTAGATTATCAATTTTTAGTTCGTAACCTTTTGGCGATGATTGATACAAAAGTCCGCCAATTGGCGAATAAATTTCAACTTTGGTAATATCTTCGTCCGCTTTGATTGTCAAAGAGCCATTAACCGAAATAATTTGCACTTGCGGCACTTTTTCTTCTTGCTGATTGGCGGAACCAAATTTCGCCAAATCGTTTGACGTAACTTGCTGAGCCATAGCATAAAATGCCGTTGCAAATACAAATAAGATTATATGTAAAACTCTATTTTTCATCAAAGGTTTTGATTAATTATGGTGCAAAAGTACAAATTATTTTTTAAATAGACAATTTTTTTACGAAAAAGTTTAAAAAATTATGTTTTTTTATCAACTCCAAGTAATCGTCATTGCGGGCTTGACCCGCAATCTGTTGAAAATTATGAGATTGCGGGTCAAGCCCGCAATGACGGAAAGAGATTTATCTAATCAACCAGTTTTCTGGGTTTTCGTAATTTGCATTTTGATTTAAAATGAAAAAACTTAATTCGGTATTATTGTTTTTTACTGCAATTTTTCCAATTTTTTGTTTTGCCTTAACTTTATCGCCTTTTTTAACGTAAAACAGCGATAGTTGGGCATAAACGGAGGCATAATTTCCGTGCATAATCCACACAACATAACCCGAACCGGGCTCATATTGGACATCAAAAACTGTTCCATCAAAAATAGCGCGTGCATCTGAGCCGCTCGGCGCAAGGAAATAAATTCCATAATTGTCTTCAATCGCTCTTGTGTATGGGTTTGTCTGCCGTCCATATTGGCGATGGATTCTGCCCTGTTCCACAGGCATAGGCAATCTTCCGCGATTATTTGCAAAATTTCCGCTTAAAATCTGGTCATCTCTAAATGCCTTATATTCAGCATCTTCTTTTGCTGTAAATTCTGGCGTTTTGTTATCTTTTTTTGCTGCTGCTTCACGTCTTTTTCGTTCTTCTTCGGCTTTTTTTGCTGCTTCGGCTTTTTTGCGATTCTCTTCCGCCACTTTTTGCTGAATAAGTCGATTCAACTTTTTTTGATTTTCCTGCTCTTGCGAAATCGTTTTTCTTAGTTCGTTTTCCCTGTTTGAAAAATTCTTTAAAACTTTATCTTGCTGCTCTTTTTTCTGACTCAAATTATGATTGTAATGCTCTTTGTCAATCAGCGATTGTTTTTTTTGCGCAATATAAGTTAGCAAAAGCGCCTCTTTTTCTTCCAAGTTTTTAGTTAAATCCCTGATTTCTTCCGCTTGACATTTTCGATAGTCAGCCATTTCTTTCAAATATCTGTATCTGCGATAACCCTGCGCGAAACTTTTTGAGGATAATATATAAAGAGAGGGTGAAAATTGTTTTCGGAAAATTTCATTTTTTGCTACTAATTTTGCGTACTCTTTCTTCACATTTTCGAGGCGTTTTGTAAGTTCAATACGCTCTTTTTGCAAACTTGAAATATCGCGGTTTAAGCCGTCAATTTCGCTGTTGATAGTAAAAAGCAATGCGTTTGTTTGCTCTATTGAACGTGCCAAAAGCGAAATTTGTTGCTCTGTGCCTTGTTTAGATTTTCTTGTTTCGTTCAAAAGTTTTTGTGTAACAGCCACCTTTTCCTGCGCTTTACGCCTTTGCGCTTCAAGTTCGCTAATTGTTTGACTATAAGCAAAATGACCACATAAAAATGTTGATAAAAATATTAAAAAAAGACGTTTCATTATTGTTGTTGATTTGTTTATTTTTTGCTTTTATCGTCAATAAATTTTATAATCATATTCATATCATTAACAGACAATCTAACCATATGACCTTGATTTTGTAATAAATGAGTTTTAACATTAGGAAGAATTTTTTCTGCCCTTTCAATTACTTTTTTTCCGGGAAACATACAATCTTTTTCCGCGGCTATAATAAATGTTGGGGCAGCACATTTTTCTAATTGTTCCGTTTTTACATTACTTGGCATTCCTACTTTTACCTGCACATACTCAAAAGAACTTTTTACCATCTCATAAGACACTGCATCAATGTTTTTTTCATCAACTGCCATAGGTAAAATAGCCTTTTTCAGCCAATAATCTTTTTTTGTTAAAATATAGAAAATCATTGGAATAATCATTGACCTCAAATTGAATGTAGATACATTCGCGATACCTGAGGGTACTAATAAAACGGCTTTTTCGATTTTTTCAGGCGCAAAACACATTAATTTTACTAATACGCCGCCCCCAAATGAACCTCCGATGCAAATAATTTTCTCAAACCCAAGTCCATCAATTATATCGGCTGCCCATTCGCCGTACTCCATTGATTTTGCCGAAAGAATTGTTTGCGCGCTTTTTCCGGGGTGTCCGATTGTATCAACGGCATAAATGCAAAAATCTTCAGACAGCATTTTAAAGCCGGTAAATAATAAGTAAAATGGAGTTGTACTATTGCCTCCGTGAAATATCAGTATTGGTTTTCCATTCGGATTTCCAAACTTCAACAAATGAGATTGCCCAAACCTTGTTTGAACATACAAATCTTCATACTCAACATTGAGAGATTTTAATTGTCTGTCATACAATTCAATTAAAACTTTTTCTCCGTGTTCGCTTTTGTAAACATTTCCTTTCTTCATACTAAATTCTTTTTTTAGTTCTACATTCAATCAAATTGGCAAAATTTTAGATAAATCTACCTTTTTATAACGTTCAATATTCATCGGCGCAATTTCAAACTTTTTGTTGATTTCAATTTTTTTAATATCAAAATTTGCAGACAAATGTCTGTTATTAAAGTTTGCTCTTAAATTAATTTTCATTGGAAAAAGCACGCCGTTTTTAACATTAAAATCGGAATAATTTACCGCCAAAATTTCGTTTGAATTCTCGTTTAAAGAGGTCGCTGAGATTGTAAAATCGGGCAAAATATCAAAAAAGTGCGTGAAAGTTCCCGCTTTTTGTTTCGCTGCAAGTATGTATTTCTCGGGCAGTTGAACAATAGAAAACGCTTTTTTTAAGTCAGTGTTTGAAAGCGTAAAAAGTCGATTTGTAAGCAAATTTTCGAGTGTCTGATACGAAATTTCCGTGCCGAACATTTTGGTTAAATCATCATAACTACTTTGACTATATTGACGGTTCATTCTATCAAAAATATAGAAACTTGTCGGCAGCATTTGAACTCTCAAAACTTCCATACCAAAAACCGAAGCCGAAATGGCAATCTCTTGATTTTTAATGATTTTCACATTGCTGACAACATAAAAATTTCTGCCCATAAAAGAGAGATTTGTTTCTGCTCTCGAAATATTAACAAAAGACAAATCGTTTTGTGATTTAAGCACCTGACTAACAACCTGTTCCGCTGTGTAAGTTTGGTTTTGCGGTGTTGTTAATGGTGTTTTGGTTGCCATTTGCTTGCTTTTGCAACTCGACAAAACAACCAGAATTATTAAACTGATTTTAAAAAATTTTCGCATATCTTTAAAAAGTTAGAAGTTAGAAATTAGAAATTAAAAGTTGGAAATTGTTTCTAACTTCTAATTTCTAACTTCTAACTTTTTTAAAACCGCGACCCTGTCTTTAATACCCTGCTGATGCCGTTCATCAGAAATTGAAGGGTCTTTCATTTCAAAGTAAATTTTGCAGGGAAGTTCTGCGCATTCGCCGCAATGTTTCAGTTGCTTTTCTTTTACGCAAACATAAATAGGGCAAGTGTCTAAGCCCAAAAACTTAGTCCAAAACAATTTACCTTCCATAGCATTGCAACCTTTGCAAGGGTTGTTTTTTAATTCTTCGTGCTTGTTGCACTCAATGCAGGCAACAGCACAATCAATTCCACAAACAGAGATGTTAGTCATAATTTTTTATATTTTTTAGTTAGACAAAAATTTGAGTACAAAGTTAATAAAAAATGTATAATGTAGAATGAAAAATGTAGAATTATTTTTTACTAATCACTAATCATTAACCACTATTTCAAAATCTACTATCTTTTTTGTTGATTATCAGCGTAGAAGGAATGCCTTTTAGGGTAGTTTGATTTTGGGCGGTGTAGGTGTTCCACGCTTGGTAACTGAGAAGCATAAAGTTGTAGCGTTTTTCGTTGATTGGGCGCGTGGAGTGGTTTGACGAAAGACGTGCGCGCTTTGGGAACTGCTTCATCAGTCGGTCAAAATCGCGCTGCGCTTTTTCAGAACGAGCAATTACTTTGTTGGTGTCGTAAATAGTAACCACGCTGCTTTTGTTTGCAGAATTTTGCAACATACGACGGGCATAGCGCAACAAAAATCCGTCTGTATCGGCATTTAGCACAACAGCCGTATTGGTTATTTGGTGGAACTCGCGATTGACGAAAACACCGACAGAACATTTTGCATTTTCAATAAAGAACTTCGTTTTGTCCTTTATCAATGTTTGTGGATAGAACCGAACACGATGACGCATAACGCTGTTTATGCTCTTGTTAAGCCATTTTATTTTGCCAAACAAACTGCTATCTTTCAAAAACGGCTCTTCGGAATACGAAAGTCCCGCCCCGATTAACAGAAAATCGAAACCAAACTCGTTTGCATATTCAGCGATTTTTTCTTCAAGATTATCAGACACTTCATATTCTTCGTGCAGAGGTACATTTAGCAGATTTGCTTCTTGTTTGATTGGGTCAAAACCCTCTTTGATAAACTCTTCGCTGCGTAGCGGGTTAGTGTCCGAACCTGCTGTAATATGCAACGCAGTAACTTCAAGCGGATTTTTTTCGCCGTCAAGAATATTTTTTGCTACACGCATAAGATATTTGCCGCTCGCGGGATTACCCACCGACACTAATGCCTTGAAAATACCTTCCGCCTCTTTGTGTAGCACCTCTTCTTTTTTCTCTTTTTTCGGGAAAATTTTGTCTATCAAAGTCAGCATCGGCGAGGTCATAAAAGTGGTTACAAGTGCCATCAAGACAAGCATTACAAAAATTTCTTCAGAAATTACGCCCAAGTCGTAACCGATATTGATAGCCACAAGTTCCATTAGTCCGCGCGTATTCATTAGAGTGCCGACTATCATTGAACTACGCCACGAATGCCTGCCGACATATCTTGCAGCAACAGCACTTCCGACAAATTTTCCGATAACAGCCACAAGCACGATTATTCCCGCAACTTCCCATAAATAAATATCGTTTAGCAACCCGATTTTTGTGCGTAGTCCTGTATAAACAAAGAACAGCGGCAGAAAAAGTACGGTTGCCACATCTTCCACTTTATCAACAAAAATATTGCGGAATTTGGTGCTGTCTGGCATTATCGCGCCTGCCATAAACGCCCCAAAAAGCGCGTGAATACCAATTATTTCGGTACAAAACGCTGAAATGAGCAGTGTAAGGAAAAAGACCGCAACAACGCCTTTATTCAAATTTTCTTTTGAAGAATATATGTCTGCTATTTTTTGTAAAAATGGCTTTACCACTTTAATCATTAAAATAACATAACCAACAGCAAAAAGTATTGTGTATAAAGAACTTGTGATTGTTCCCGCTTTTACGATTGCAATAATTACCGCCAAAATGCACCAAGCCATAATGTCGTTTATAGCGGCGCAGGCAAGAACTATTGTGCCGAGTTTTGTTTTGCTGATACCGCGTTCTTGCGCGATTCGCGCAAGAACAGGAAACGCCGTAATACTCATCGAAACGCCCATAAACAGTGCGAAAGAGATAAACGGCACTTGCGGCGGAGCAAACTCGTTGTACAGAAAATATGCCAAGCCCATTCCCAACGCAAAGGGGAAAATAATACCCGCCTGCGAAATGGCGATGCTTTCGCTGAGCTTCGATTTTAGCACGCGCATATCAAGTTCCATTCCCACCACAAACATAAAGAGAATTAACCCTATGTTGCTGATAGTGTTTAAGTTACTGAGCGAATCAACAGGAAAAAGCAGTTCAAAATATTCAGGAAAATAGTTGCCCAGCAGCGAAGGACCTAGAATAATTCCCGCTAAAATTTCACCGATAACAGCGGGTTGTCCAATTTTTTTAAATAAAAAGCCGCAAATTCGCGCCACAATAATAATTGTGATGATTTGCGACAGCAAAATTGTGAAAGGAGTTAAAAAATTTTCGCCAAAATTCCCTAAAAATACTGCCCACTGAGAACCACTTGTCTCTGGCTTTACAATTGCCTCTGCGGCTTCCAAAGTCATTCCCTGCCGTGCCAACCACAGCATAAAAGCACCGCCGCCCACAAAGAGCAGCAGATAAAAGATGATATTTCGGAATTTTTGAGACAAGTTAAAAAAAATGTTATACACTGAGTTTATCGAAGTGCAAAGTTACAAAAAAAATGCGATTTGACAGATACATTTCAATAGTTTGATATTATTTAACCATAGTTATAGCAAATATCTCTATTTTGACTAAAAAAAGTTAAAATTCAACTAAAAAATAAAAAATTAATTGTACTTTTGCAGAAATTTTAATTTAAACATAATGTAAATTAAACTATTTTTATAGAATTGCTATGTTTTGTCAAAAAATGTAAGTATATCTATTGTTTTTAACAAATTTAAAGTTATTTGACTTATGAAACAAACTATTAAGGTTTTATTGAACCCAAAATTGACAGAGCGGAAAAGTATATTAAAACCGCTAATGAAATCTCTTGTATTGCTGCTTTTCGGTTTTGTAAGTATGCAAACAACGCAAGCGCAATGTTCTGGCACTACTCTTGCTACTCCTGCTAATCTAAGAGTAAGTCAAATAGGCACTCAAAGTTTTTTTATGCGTTGGGACGCAGTGCCGAATGTCTCGTATTACTTTGTAGAGGTGTATGAATACGATGCTACTGCTCCGAACAACTTTGGCTTGCATCAATTAACCATTCCAAGTGGTGTAGAATTTGCATCGGCAGGAAATTTAATTTCTAATATGCAATATACTTTTACGGTAACAGCCATAGGCGATGGAGTAAGTTATTGTAATTCTGCTATTGCTATTTACAGTGGAGTAATAACTACGCTTGATGCACTAACAGATTTCCATTTTCCTGAAAATCTTGCTTCTGTGGTAGATTGCGCTAATGAAGCTGTGCTCAGTTGGAGCAGTGTGCAGGGCGCAAGCCATTATTTGGTTGAAATGTGCTCTGAATATGTAAGGGGCTTTGAGGGTTCTGCTTGGGAAAGAAGTAGATGTGGTGATGTTAACATAACTGATGAAGGAAATATATTAAAAATTGGAGCATCCGGTGGAGGACAAAGTATAGTGGCTGGTATTATCAGTTCCGAGTTTTACGAAAATCTTGGAGGCAGTATCATTAAACTTCAGTTTGAAACAACTAATATAGGTGGTAACAACAACCGGTTTCATATTGTAGCCAATCCGCACACTATCAATCGTCAAAACTGTGTTGTTGGAGATGCTGGTGGCGCGATTACAGCCGGCACGGTAATAGCCGCAATACAATTGAGTGGTATAAATGCAAGTTGGTACACCCAAAACAATCCAGCGATACCGATGGCTGGTGTTACATACTCTCTTGTCAATCTTGGCGCAGGAACTCAAGGTGTATATCTATATGAACTGACTCTTATACTTCCTAATAATGCTGCTTTGAATATGCAGTTGCCGTATGGCGCATCGCCTACCGACCAACCATTTGCTACATTCGGCTTTGATTTTCAAAATGCCATTAATGTTTTCTTTACAGGGATTTCCATTCAAACAAGTAGTGGCGCATATTCTGCTTGGGGTGCCAACTATCAGAGCGATACCGGAGGCGGTGATGATGAAATACTGCGCGGAAGCAATTGTGTTTGTTATGCCAGCAGAACTATTACTGCTGATCCAAATGATATATGGGTAACCACATTAGCAGAGTATGGTTATACACTTGACGCTGTAAATGCAAATGTTGGAAACGGAAATGGAATAACTTGGGACGGGGCAAGTATTACATTAGATAGTACACATTTGCAACCTAATGCGCAATATTTCTGGCGGGTGATTGCTCTCGGCGAACTACCTCCACAACCTAACGAGATTTCCGATTGGTCGCACGTAAATTCTTTTTCAACTCCAGAAGAAGTAACAGCAGATATGGAAAATGCGCTCGCAGCAGGCGGCAGTGCGGAATGCGATGAATCACTCAGCAACATTATCTCCCCTGAGGGCTGGCAATGGGTTGATTCTGGGCAAACTGCTAACAACAACCCGTTTAATGCTAAGGTTGTACCTATAGACCCTAAATATTGCAACGAGCCGAGAATATTTAAAATTACAACGAACTGCACCACCACCAGTATTTCAGAATTAGAACCATCTAACCACAAGCTGATTTCTACCGATTGTTACACCGTAACAGGTATAAAAATCGATTGCAACTCTGCACAAGGATTTTTCATCAAAAAGGAAACTTACGATGATGGCTCGGTAAAAGTGGAAAAATATGTGAAGAAGTAATAAAAAGTGCTTTTTATTTCGCAGATAACGCAAAGTATCAATACTTTGCGTTCTTTATACTTTGTGAACTTTGTGTGATTTTTTTTAAGAAATTAAAAATATAAAAATTATTAATTGTCAACTCAAAATTTCCCCTTCCAAGTCAAATTCTTGCGCACCTGTGATTTTTACATTATAAAAATTGCCAATTTTAAGCGGTTTTGTTGATTTAATTAAAACTTCGCCGTCAATTTCTGGAGAGTCAAATTCTGTACGACCGATAAAGAGGTCATTTTCTTTGCGGTCGATAATGGTTTTGAGCGTTTTGCCGATTTTCTTTTCGTTGATGTCAGCGGAAATTTTCTGCTGAATTTCCATAATTTCGCCAACACGCTGATTTTTCTTTTCAAGTGGAATAGTATCTTTGTAATTTTTGTCTGCAAAAGTTCCCTCCTCGTGCGAATAGGCAAACGCGCCGAGCCGCTCAAAACGCATTTCGCGAACAAAATCTTTCAACTCTTCCACATCGTCGAGCGTTTCGTGCGGGTGTCCGAGCAAAAGAGTTGTACGCAAATGAATATCGGGGACTTCTGAACGAATTTTTGCAATCAAATCATAAGTTTCTGATTTTGAGATATTTCGCCGCATTTTTTTGAGCATATTATCGCTGATATGTTGCAAAGCCATATCAAGATAGTTGCAAACATTTTTGTTGTCGCGAATAACTTTTAGCAAATCAAGTGGAAAATTTTGCGGATAGCCATAATGCAAACGCACCCATTCAACGCCGCTTGTTTGCGCAATTTTTTCGACAAGTTCGGCAAGTTTATTTTTTCGGTAAATATCTAAACCATAATAAGTTAAGTCCTGCGCGATAAGTTGAAATTCTTTTGTTCCGTTTTTTGCAAGATTAGAAACTTCCTGCAAAATGTCTTCTATTTTGCGAGAAATATGTTTGCCTGTCATTAATGGAATGGCGCAATATGAACAAGTTCTATCACAACCTTCTGAAATTTTGATGTAGGCATAATGATTTGGAGTAGAGATAAGACGCTCATTTTCAAGCATTTTATTATACGAAAAGCCAATATCTTCAATAATTTTTCCCCAATCAAATTTTCCGTAAAATTTATCAACTTCGGGCAATTCCTGTTCTAAGTCCTTTTTATAACGCTCAGAGAGACAGCCCATTACAAAAAGTTTGCCTATTTTGCGCCTCTTTTTTAACTCAATCAAACCCAAAATAGTGTTAATTGACTCCTCTTTTGCATCATTAATAAAGCCGCAGGTATTGACCACAACTATTTCGCCACCGATGTTTTCCCTGTCGTGATGCGCCACAAAGCTCGCCGCTGCAAACTGCCTAAGCAGCTTTTCTGAATCAACCAAATTCTTGGAACAGCCAAGAGTTATTATATCTACTACGTTTTTTTGCATAATTTTGCAAAATTACAAAAAAAATTGTATCTTTGCAGGTTATTTTAATTTTTTATTTTAAGGTATAAAATATGAGAAAAATTTATTTAATACTTTTAGCTTATTTTATTTTTGCAAGTAATAATTTATACGCAGTTCCTGCCTACCCAAACCCTATTGAAGTAGCGCAGCCGGACGGCACAACATTAACAATCACGCTAAAAGGCGATGAGTTTGTATCGTGGGCGGAAAGTGCTGACGGTTTCACGCTTTTACGCAACTCTGACGGCTTTTTTGAATATGCTCAAAAAAACGTGCAAGGCGATTTGGCTCTTTCGGGCAGAATTGCAAAAAATATACAACAACGCACTGCTGCTGACAATGCTTTTTTGCAACAAATTCCCGTAAGATTGGGCTTTTCTTCTTCGCAAGTAGCGGCATTTAGTCAAATAAGGCAAGCGCGAAAACAGGCATTGGAAACTACAGCGCAACGCGCACCCTCTCAATCAGATGCGCCTCAACGCTCTATTATAGGCACAATACGAATACCGCTTATTTTGGTAGATTTTCCGAATAAAACATTTACAAGAACGGCAAGCGAATTTCAAATGCTTTGTAATCAGTTGAATTATACTGTAAATGCTGACGGAATCGCAATCACAGGCAGTGTGCGCGACTATTTCAAGGCAAGTTCATACAACCAACTTGATGTTCAGATTGATGTTTTTGGTCCTTTTAGAATGAGTAATAATATTGCTTATTATGATGATGAAATCGGTGGCGACCCGCGATTAATGGCGCGAGAAGCAGCAATTGCAGCCAGTGCAGCAGGCTGTAACTTTGCGCTGTACGACAGTAATAACAGCGGTGAGATTGATGGAATGCACATTATTTATGCAGGCTACGACCAGTCGGCAGGCGAACCCGCAGGTCAAGGAATTTGGGCACACGCGTGGTCAATTAATGGTACTGCTTTAAACCTTAATGGAAAAAGAGTAAGACGTTATTCCTGCTCGTCAGAGTTAAGAAATAATAGTAGTGCCTCTGTGGCTAATCGCGACAAAATTACACATATTGGTGTAATTTGCCACGAACTCGGTCACGTTTTCGGATTGCCAGACCTCTATGACACTGATTATAGTGGTAGCGGTGGCACATCAGTACATATTGACAGATGGTGCTTAATGGCAAGCGGAAGTTGGAACAATAGTGGTATTACGCCGCCATATTTATCTGCTTGGTGCAGAGCAGAAATGGGGTGGGTGCAAACAACAATGCTTACAGACCCTGCCGATATTACAATACCAAATCCTGCAATACAGGGTGCGTGTTACAGAATAAACACAACAACGGCGAATGAATATTTTTTGTTGGAAAATCGCCAACAGCAAAGTTGGGACCAGTATGTTCCTGCAAGCGGTTTGTTGATTTATCACGTTGATAGAAATTATTCGGGTTGGAACAACAACTGCATTAATTGCAGCCCTTCGCACAGAGGACTTTATATAAAACAGGCGGGCGGCGGTGCTGGCAGTACAAGTTTCACCCGCACAACCGACCCATACCCGCAAGGTACAAACAATTCATTTACAGATACCTCTGTGCCAAATTCAAAATCGTGGGCAGGAAATAATACAAATAAACCTGTAACTGATATTGTTCATAACACAGTTCCAAGAACTATTACGTTCGCTTTTATGGGCGGTGCTGTTTCGTGTCCGCGCCCAACAAATATTAGCGCGAACAATATAACTACATCTTCTGCTAATATTCAATGGACAGCAGGCGGTGCAGAGACCTCTTGGAGGTTTAGATACAAAAAACAGAGCGAAACAAATTTTAGCAATGAAATAGTCATTAATACAACCCCAACTTATAATTTATCAAATCTTGATATAAACACCGAATATAATATTGAAATAAAAGCAATTTGCATAGGTGAAGAGAGCACTGCACAATCTTTTACATTTAAAACATTGTGCGGTATAGTATCAACTTTTCCTTGGACAGAAACATTTGAAACCTCTTCGGAAACTCGCAACTGCTGGACACAAAGTTATGTTAGCGGCACGGTTGATTGGGAGTTTGGAACACATAGCAGTACCACTACCACTACCACTACTACAAACACTACTACTTACGCATATTTCTACATTGCAAGCAGTACCGCCCATACAACAAGATTAATTTCCCCTGTTCTACAACTTAATTCTTCATATACATCTGAATTAAGTTTTGATATGGTAAATAGAAGGTGGGTTAATGATATTAATGAGTTAAAAGTATATTACAGAACAAGTCCAACCTCTTCTTGGGTTCAAATTGAACATTATACAGCAGCAAATGAGAATTGGACAATCAAAACGATAAACTTACCAAACCCAACCGCAACATATCAAATAGCATTTGAGGGAATAAATAAATACGGCTACCCATTGGCGATTGATAATATAATAGTAACCTCTTCTTTGCCTAAGCCAAAAGTGCCAACGGCATTTAGTGTTACACCTGATGCAGGCGGTGCATTGTCGGCAGCATTGGAATGGACAAACCCGACAGAAACCACCACAGGCACAGCGGTAACGCTCACAAAGATAGAAGTATATCGCAACGGAACGCTGGTTTATACCGACAATGAACCTGTTGCGGGTGCTGTGGCTACCTATACCGATAACTTG
>Ga0209737_10000810_pt1 | contig 24123 bp, 22 predicted proteins | sample TergutCu122P3_FD_187284 | JGI IMG/M metagenome (GOLD analysis project Ga0209737, IMG submission 187284) | Cubitermes ugandensis P3 segment gut microbial communities from Kakamega Forest, Kenya - Cu122 P3 (SPAdes) (version 2) | ecosystem: Host-associated > Arthropoda: Insects > Digestive system... | reverse complement strand
GGCAGAGGTAAAAAACGGAAGATTTAAATTTGCATTTGTTGTGCCGAAAGATATAAAATATAATTTTGGCACAGGACGAATTGTATATTACGCTTCAGAAGATAATCTTGGAATGGAGGCAAACGGTTATTTCGAGGACTTTGTAATAGGCGGCGAGGCAACTGTTGATATTGACACAACAGGACCAGAGGTAAAACTATATATGAATACTCCAAGTTTTAGAGATGGCGGACAGGTTAATCAATCGCCGTTGTTTGTGGCAGAAATGTTTGGCAAAAATGGCATAAACAATATTGGTAGCGGCATCGGACGCGATATTACTATGCGCGTTAGCGGCATCAACAAAAGTAACGAGCCGATTGAATTCAACAATGAAGAAATTATTTTAAATAATTATTACAGGTCAGAACTTGGCTCTTATCAAAGAGGAAAAATTGAATATCAATTTCAAGATTTGGAAGAGGGAAATTATACAATAAAATTCCGTGTTTGGGATATGTTTAATAACTCCACAAATGCCGAACTTCGCTTTGTTGTTTCAGAATTTATGAAAATTGATGTTGATGTTGATATTTTTCCAAATCCTGTTAAAGTTGGCGAACCAATAACATTTTACATAACACACGACCAGCCAAATGAAGAACTTACTGCAAAAATTTCGGTTTGTGATATGGCAGGACACACGTTTTACAGCGCTTCCAAAAAGGCAATTTCTAACGGCGTAACTGCCGAAATTCAGTGGAATCCTGCAATGGAAGGTGGTGCTTGGGCACAAGGTTTCTATATTGTTAGGTTGGAGTTATCAACAAGAAATGGGAAAAGTTCAATAATTACGAAAAAATTAATTGTTAAAGGGCAATAAATTTTATAAAGTTTCGTTTATTGTGATATGAAAAAAAATTATTACCTTTGCAGACGGAATTTCTTTATTAAAAACAATAATTAATAATTAACCAAACAATAATTTTACAGAATGAAAAAGAGTATTTTTGTATTTAGTTTTGCCGCTTTGGCAATATTCGCGCAAGCACAAGTAGAGGTGCCTGATTATTACAATCCGTTATTAACAGGTGTTCCCTCTTTGGCTATTAATCCTGACGCTGTGAGCGGCGGTATGGGAGATATAGGCGTTTCTACAAAACCCGGTTTGAGCGACCAGTATTGGAATTCGTCCAAATATGCAATGTCGGAAAGTCCCGGTGGTTTTGCAATTTCTTACACTCCTTGGTTAAGAAAAATTGTGTCTGACATTGATTTGGCGCAAATAGCAGGCTTTTATAAAATCAGCGATGCGGCAGGAACTTTGAGTGCCTCTTTGCGTTATTTTTCTTTGGGAAATGTAACTCTTCGCCAACACGCCAATGATGTTGGAATGGAAGTTAAACCACACGAATTGGCTTTCGATATGGGTTATTCAAGGAAATTGGCTGAACGTTTTTCTATGGGGGTAAATCTTCGCTTTATCTACTCCGATTTGAGTGCGAAGACAGACGAAAACTATTTCCCCGGTTATGGTTTTGCAGCCGATATTAATGGTTTTTATCAACTGCCGATTGATATTCCTTCGGGCGAATCAACTTTCGGATTTGGATTCAATATTTCAAATGTTGGCACAAAAATCTCTTATGACAAAGGCGAAACAAGCAACTTTATTCCTACAACACTCCGTTTGGGTGCGTCATATTACATTCCTTTTGATAAATTCAACCGCATCTCCATAAGTGCGGAAGCAAGCAAACTTTTAGTGCCTTCGCGTATGTCAAGATTTGCAGATGGTTTTGACATAAACAACGAAGATACTTGGAGAATGAGCGAAGCACAATATAGCAGCATTGGCGTTATGAGAGGAATCTTTATGTCATTTGCAGATGCTCCCGGTGGTTTCAAAGAAGAGATGCAGGAAATTATTTGGGCTTTGGGTGCAGAGTATTCGTATAACGAAATGTTTTTTGCTCGCGCGGGTTACAGCCACGAAAGTAGATATAAAGGAAATCGCAAATTTTTCACTCTTGGTGCGGGTTTCAAATGGACTGCTTTTAGAATTGACGTTGGTTATGTTATTGCAACAGCACCAAGTAGTCCTATTGACGGCATCTTGCGTTTTACTCTCGCGTTTGACGCAGACGGTTTGAAAGATTTAGTAAGATAATATTTTCAAAAATTATAACCGTAGGGGCGCAATATTTTGCGCCCTTGCTACATATAAAACCTGTAGGGCGCAAAATTATTGCGCTCTTACCACAAATCTAAAATTAAAATGATTGCATTTATCACAGGCGCAACCGCAGGTTTTGGTAAAGCCACTGCTGAACTTTTAGCGCAAAACGCTTATAACCTGATAATTACAGGCAGACGTGCCGACAGATTAGACGAGTTAAAAAAGAATTTAGAAGAAAAAAATGGCGTTCAGGTGTTGGCACTCAATTTTGATGTGCGCAACAATTCTGAAGTAGAAAACGCCGTCAATTCTTTACCTGAAAATTGGAAAAAAATTGACGTTTTGATAAATAATGCGGGTTTGGCTGTCGGCTTAAACCACATTCAAGACGGCATTCTTGACGATTGGGAAAGAATGATTGACACAAATATCAAGGGTTTGCTCTATGTTACTCGCGCCGTTTCGCCGCTAATGATTGAGAGAAATCAGGGACATATTGTAAATATTGGTTCGATTGCTGGCAAAGAGGTTTATGAAAACGGCAATGTCTATTGCGCTACCAAACACGCTATTGATGCACTGAGCAAGGCAATGCGTATTGATATGCTAAAACATAACATCAAGGTTACAAGTGTTTGTCCGGGGATAGCAGAGACAGAATTTTCGCTTGTGCGATTCAAAGATGACGCACAAAGGGCAAAACAGCCATACATTGGTCTTGAGCCGCTGACAGGCGAAGATATTGCAAGAACAATTTTATTTGTTATTTCGCAACCCAAACACGTTTGTATTAACGATTTGCTGATAATGCCAACAGCACAGGCAAATGGCACAAACTTTAATAGAACTATAAACTAAGAATTTTATTGCAAAACAAAAAAATGACATCTGAAAAAAATTAGGTGTCATTTTTTTTAGGTTCAAGATTAGAATAAATGTTTATTTCTTATATTTTTTAATAAAAATCTGTATAAATTTTGTTTTCTATAATTGTATCTAAATTGGTTACGCCGAACGTTGTTTCACATTCTTTAATGTGTAAATAGAACTTATGTTTATGCACCCCACGAAACTTTGCTAATCTAACTTTGCATATTCCTCAAAAATTTTCTATTCCATTTATATGATTATTACCGAGTACAAATTCATTCTCTCCGTGACTAATTCTATAATGTTTTCTGTAGCCAAAATCAGCAAGTCCATAGTAAATTTTAAAGCTATCTGTAAATATATTTATATACTTGTTTTTCATTTATTTTCAATTAGATATGCAAAGATAATCCTTTTTATTCTAATATTGAACCTAAATTTTTTATCTTGTTAATCATATAAATCTTGTAAAAATCAAGGTTCAGACGATATTTTCAAACAATAAACCCAATGGTCATCACGCAAAATTAAATATCCATCGGCATACGCCATTGGTCCCCAAGCATCGTGCCCATTCATAATACGTTGTTTTTTCACTAATGTCATTGCTCGCTGTTGGAGTTGATAGACAAAGAGTTCGCCGTCGTCTTTGAACGCAAACAGGTGGTTGCCGATGACCATATACGGACCAAGCCCGAAGCGTTCGTCGGTTGCGCTTTCCCAAATGGGCGCGCGCAAATTGGAGTGCGAATAGGCAACGACTTTTCCGCGCACGCCACCGCCGTCTTTCGGTGGAATTGTTATGACCATTTGTTCGTACAAAATGGGCGTTTGCTGTTCGCTCGACATTCCTTCGCTGGCGCGGTATTGGTCGGTGGCGGTGGCAGTCCATTTGCCGTTTTCGTGCTTTACATTTAAGGTTATTCCGCCTGCGCCATAACCTGCGGTCATCGCAATTTTGTCCGTCGAAAGTTGCAACGGTGAAGGCGCCACCACCGAAGGTCGCCAAGGGACATTCCACAGCAATTTGCCTTTGTCGGCGCCTTCGGCAGACACTCCGCAAATGCCTCCAACGCCTGCATACACAAAGGTTTTCTTTCCGCTCAATGTCATCGGCATAACAGACGAATGCGACATTTTATATCCCAACGAATTGGGTGTTTGCCACGCGATTTCGCCTGTTTCGCAATCAATGCCGACCATCAAAATTTCTTTTCCGGCAGGCGCGAGAATGAGTTGGTTGTCTTCTATCCGCGGACATTGTCCGGCGTACCAATTCGGTTCTTCGGTGTCGAAATAGTTGCGTGTGTCCAATGTCCATTTCAAATCTCCCGTAATCGGGTCGCAACACATCACGTGCGCCTGCGGACCGATGGTAATCACATACTTATCGGTTACGGCAGGAATGGTGCGTGAAAATCCGTGATTGCGTTTCATCGGCACACGATACCACCTGCGCCAAAGTTCGGTGCCTGTTTCCAAATCGAAACAGCGCAAGGCGTCGGAGCGCAGTTGTTCGTTGTAATCGAGCAGATACACGCGACCGTTGTAAATGGCGGTGCCTGCGTAGCCTTCGCCTGTTGCGACTTTCCATTGCACGGGGAAATCGGTCGAAAGATTTATTATACCGTTTGGATGGGCGATGTTTTTGTAGTCGCTTCCGCGGAATGTTGCCCATTGTCCTTTTAATGATGATGATATTTCGGCAAAACGCTTAAAATGCTCGCCGATTATGACATCATCGGCACTGCGTGCGCTTCCTTCGGGGCGGTTGTCGCGTCCTGCGTCTTGAATGGTTACATCGTTATATGGCGTATGTAAGTGCCAAAAGACAATTGCGCCTGTGTAGATTAGTACAACGAAAATTGTAATTAATATGGGAATGTTTTTTTTCAAATTTATTTAATTTTATACGCCATCAACGTATCGCCGTGACGCACATACAAAACACCTTTATAAATAACAGGGTGCGCCCAATGTTGGTCTGTTCCCAACGTAATCATAAATTTACTTACGAGGTCAAATTTTTCGGACGTGGCTTTTACTAATGCCATCTCGCCACGTTCAGAATAGCAATACAACATACCATCGCCGTCTGCAATCACTACACCAACAGATATAGAATTGTCTTTCCATTTAACTTCGCCTGTATTCCAATCAACACAATGCCAATATCTACCTGTGCGGTCATCTCCGCCCATATAAGCGTAGTTGCCGATTTTTACAATACCGCCGTGTTTTGACTTAATATCATCATTTTTCCATACTTTTTCAACCGAACGACCTCCATTGACTAAGCGCAACATCACCGAGCCCTTGTCGTAACCATTGGTAATCAGCACCATATCTTTGCCGTCATAAACAGGCGTATTTGGGTGGATTTCTCTGTTATTTTTATAATGATGCGCCCAAAGCACCTTGCCTGTTGCCGCCTCAATTCCCACAATATGACTTGCCATAGTGGTAACAATCTGCGGAACTTGCTGATTGGCGATATATAGCGGCGAACAATAAGACGAAAGGTCGCCCTTGCCCGCAGATGACCAAATTAGCGAGCCGTTGTTTTTGTTTAACGCAACGATATTGTGCTCTTTTCCGCCAACAGAAAGTATCACTTTTTCGTCAATAATAAGCGGCGATTCATTCACTCCCCAGCGGATATTTTTTCCACCGAAATCGGTCGTAATATTTTTTCTCCAAAGAATGTCAAAGGTATTTTGATTCATACAAATCAAATCACCGACTCCGGAATAGATATACAATTTCCCATAGTTAATGGTAATTGTTCCACGAGAGCCGTTGTAACTTGTATTCCACTCTTTGCCGTACTTTTTTTTGTGTAATAATTTGCCGTTCAAATCGAATACATAGAGATAGCCGATGTCGCCAGTCATACCAGTAATGTAAATTTTATTTGCATCAATGGCTGCTGAAGAGTGTCCTTCGCCCAAACCATCAAAATGCCAAAGCAGTTCGGGGGCTTTTTCCCACTTTTTAAGAAGTCCCTTTTCGGGATAAATGCCTGTGCGGTCGTTCCGCCATTGGATTTGGGCATTTAAAGGTATGAATACCGCCGCAAAAAATGCTATTAAAAATAATTTTTTCATTTTATTTTTTTTTATTATTAAAAAATGAATTGCAAAGATACAAAAAAAAATTAAAGTTTAACTCGGGCTAAATCTTACGCTTTTTAAATTCAATCTCTATGGCAACTCTTTAATTTTTGACAACATAACTTTAGGTGTGCACTTTCCAATATTTTAAAGAGGACAATTTTGAGCCTTTTTTTTTCAGTAAACTCTCATTTTCTTTTGTTTCAAATATCTTTCCAAGCTTTCCCTTGTCGTTTTCCACCTTCGATGCATCCAAACCCATTGCGTAAGATTTTTTCTTATAAAATATTCCATAGCTTTGGTTTGTGCTTGCGTGTTGGCAATCAAATCATTTTCGGGATTATCTGTTCGTATAAGAGGTATTTCGGGCAAAATTTCAAAATGATATTTACCCGCGGAAATTCTTGACATCGCCATAGGAACAACAGCCGCGCCTGTGTCTGCCGCCAAACGAGCAGCTCCAAGTGGCGTATATGTTTCAAGTCCAAAGAAATCTACAAAACAGCCCTTTACTTTTGTGTCTTGGTCAATCATCAAAATCAAGCAATTTCCCTCTTTAAGTCCCTGAACAAGAACATCATACGAACCAACGCGACTAAAATTTTTCATTCCTCGCCTCGCACGCAGCCAAACCATTGTTTTATTAACCAAAACGCCTTTTATCGGCTTACTTGCCGCTATTGTTTTGTAGCCCAACATTGGCGGCGTAACAGCAGAAAGTTCCCACGAAGAGAGGTGCGGAATAAGGCAAATTACCCCTTTACCTTTTTGATATGCGCTTTTTAGATGCTTCTCGCCCTCAACAGAAACAACAATTTTTTTGAAAAATCTTTTTTTGTTTTTTATATAACTTTGAGCGAAAAAATCAAGAAATGCGCCTGCCGTATTTGTAAAAACTTCTTTTGCAATATTTTCGATTTCTTCTTTCGATTTATCTTTTCCAAAAACATTCGTAAGATTTTCTAAAGCAACTTGACGCGCTTTTTTGCCCATTTTGTAATATATTTTTCCCGAAATTTTCTCTATTTTTTTACGCAAAAACACAGGACAAAGCCACAAAAAAATCATTACCAACCAAAAAAAAGGGTAGGCAAGCAACAAAATTGTTTCACGACGAGAAGTGCTTTTAGTCATTTTATTTCAAAATTTTATAATAAAAAGTTCAACTTTTCCCCCTAATCATATTAAACGCATCTTTTAAAACTTGCGAGCCAAGAAGTGCCGTAACGCCTAAATAGAATCCCACACCAATCGCGCATTGAAGAACAAAAACTAAATAAATATTTAATGTTAATTTGCTGATTAAAATTACGAGGGTGCACATTACGGCGGAAATGATAAAATAGGGCAAAATATCTTTTAAATGGTTTGATAATGAGTAATTTATAAACTTTCCAATTACAATAATATTTGTAAGATACGCTAAAAATGCAGCGGCGGAAAAACCAATCAAAAAGAGGGAAATAGGGCGATTGTTTTCAAAAAATGTTATATCAATATAAAATGGCTGAAAAGTGAGTTTTACCGAAATAATGCAAATTGTCAAACTGATTATTATCAGCAAATTACGGAACATTTCGAGATAAAAATTCCACTTCGGTTTGCCGATTGCGTTAAACATTTGCAGGCAAAGCGACTGAAATGGTACAAACATTGCCGAAACCGATAAAATTTGCAGATACGGCACAGCAGGCAGCCAAACCGCATCAATACAGACCAAAATAAAGTTTTTTGCAATGCCGATTAGTCCGAACATCATTGGAAAAATCAGAAATGCAGTAATGCGTATAATTTTACGGAAATATAACAATTGCCGCTCTTTTTCGCTGTTTAGTTTGATAAAAACGGGGTACGCCACGCTCGACAGTGCACCTGACACAATGGTACTTGGTATTTGTTGAAATTTGTCCGCCTGCCGATATTGCCCCAAATCGCCCATCGAATGCAACTTACCGATAATCATTGTGTAAAGGTATTTTGTACTGGCAGAAATAGTGCTTGTAAGCAGCAAAATTGAACTAAAAGCGAACAACTCTTTTATAATTTTGAAAGCAGGTTTTTTTGTTGGCTTCCATTTGCTGAAAAACCATATAATTATCACTCTCAAAGCGTTTTGTAAAATAATTTGCCAAGCCAAAGCCCAATAACCAAAACCAAGCAACGCCAGCCAAATTACCACTATTCCTGAAATAACGGCAGAAATCAAATTCGCTAAACTTATTTGTTTGAAACTGAATGATTTAACCAACAAAATATTTGGAATTATGCCAAAAGCATTGATTATTACGCCAAGAAACAAAAAATGTCCCAAATTTATAAGTTCAGGTTTTTCAAAAAATCTTGAAATTGCGGGCAAAAGTAGTGTCAAAAGTAGATATAAAACAACTGCGATTGCGAGATTGAAGTAAAAAACCGATGTGTATTCGCTGTTTGTGTTGTTTTGTCTGCGCACCAACGCCGCCGTAAAACCACTATCAACAAAAATATTGCTCAAAATAGTGATAATCGCCAGCGCGCCGATAAGCCCAAAGTCGTACGGCGCAATAATTCTCATAGTAATTACCCCCACCAAAAAAGCAACTACCTGAAACCCAAACTTGTCAATCATACTCCAAATGATTGATTTCTTGGTTTGATGTTTTAAATTATCTGACATTATTGAAACAAACTAAAATGCACATTTCCATATTTTCGCTCTTCGAGGAAATTTTGATGTTGAGAAAAATTGTTGTTTTTGCCGTGTTCGAGAACAAAAATTCCGTTAGGCTTCAGTAAATTATTTTTAAAAATCAAGTCAGGAATTTCCTCAATATTTTTCATTTGAAACGGCGGGTCTGCAAAAATAAAATCGTATTGTTCTCCACATTTTTCCAAATATCTGAAAACTTCGCTTTTATAAATGTGCAAATTTGTGATTTTTAATTTATTAATCGTTTTTTTAATAAACTCAATTTGCGTATTGCTCATTTCGATTGCATTAACGTACTTTGCGCCGCGTGAAATAAATTCATAACTTATGCTGCCTGTTCCTGTGAATAAATCTAAAACACTAATATCTTCAAAATCGGTGTATTTGCTTAAAACATTAAACAAACTCTCTTTTGCAAAATCAGTTGTTGGGCGCGCCGTAATATCTTTCGGCGGCTCAAACCGAAGTCCCTTAAATTTTCCACTGATAATTCTCATATTTTATAATTTTTTGACAAAGATACAGCTATTTTTTCTTAACTTTCCATCTCCTATGAGTCCAAAGCCAAAAAGCAGGCTCTATCAAAATATTGCGTTCAAAGCGGCGAACATATTTTTCGGTCAGTTCAAATTCTGACGTTTCGGCGGGGTTTTCGCAGAGAATTTCGGGACTATAAATGTATTTTCCACGAGTAATTTTCTGCATATCAACATAAATCACTGCCAAATTAAATTTTCGTGCAATCTCTTCCCAGCCAGTGAAAAAGGTTGTATCTTGGTTTAAAAATTTTGTCCAGTAATGCACGTTGTTTCCTGTTGGCGACTGGTCGGCAATAAATGCAAAAGCCGCATTGATATTGCTTTTTCGGCAATTTGCCCAAGTGCGCAAAAAGTTTTTGTTTGTTACACACTTCACACCAAAACTCTCGCGAATTTTCTTTGTAAATTCATCAAATTTTTTGTCGCGCAGCGGTCTGTAAAGGGTAAAAATATCATACATTCCGCTTTTTAACTCCTGAGGCACAAAGGCGTTCCATTCCCAATTGCAGTAATGCCCAAAAAGAATTACGATGTCTTTGTTTTTTGCTTTGAGTTGCTCAAAAACTTCAAGATTTTGATACTCAAGGTGTTTTCTGATTTTTTTCGGCGAGGCGTGCCAAAACCAAAGCATCTCGAACATTGTGTCGCAAAAATGGCGGTAAAATTTCTTTTCTGTTTCCCGCAAAAATTCTTCCGATTTGTTTGGAAAAGAATTTTTTAAATTTTGGCGAACAACATCTGTTCGATAACCGATAACTCCAAAAATCAAAAACTTACAAAAGTTTGATATGGCGTACAAAACACTTAGCGGCAGATACGAAATCAGCCACAAGAGAGGAAAATAGAGGTAGTACATCTTTTTTAGTGGTTAGTAGTTAATGGTTAGTGGTTAATTTTACTTTGAAGTAAGCGATTTATTAACCACTAACCACTATTAACTATTCTGCTTCTTCGTAAATGCCGATGCTTTTTCCGTAGGCAAATTCGCCATCAAGAATTAGTTGCAGTTGCTCATCGGACATTTCAAAGATTTTTTCCTTTTTTACCAAAGCCGAAATGTAGTTAAACATATCGTCTTCCGCAATTTCGGATTCTTCGACTTCAGAGATTTCGTCATCATCATCGCTAAAAAGTCCGTTTTCCTCGTAATACTCGCAAACCAAATCAAGCACATATTGAATTGCGTTTTCGTCAATTTGCGTTTTTTGTTCTTCGGGCAGGTGGTTTTTTATAAACTCAATTGCCTGAGAATCATCAAATTCAAGAATTTCTTCCATAATTTTTATATTAAAATTTTAAACTATTTAAACTATCATAATCGGTCATATCCAATTTTGCGGGTTGAATAGAAATAAATTGATTTTTCAAAGCCCATTCGTCTGTGTCGGTGGCGTTTGGTTCTTCGTCTTTCATTTCGCCTGCAAGCCAAAAGGCATTAAGTCCGTGCGGTGTTGGCGTTTTTAGAAATTCATTTTGCCACGAGCCGCGCGCTTGCCGAGTAACTTTCATACCCTTAATCTCACCAACAGGTGCATTAATATTGAGTGCAACGCCTTCGGGCAAGCCGTTTTCAATAACATTTTTTATTATTTTTGAAAAATATTCTCTTACAAACGAAAAATCCGCATCGTGATTGTATGAACAGAACGAAAAACCAATGCTTGGACGTTTTGCCAACGTTCCCTCAAAAGTTGCGCCGAGAGTGCCCGAATAGATAATGTTAATCGCTGCATTCGAGCCGTGATTGATACCCGAAAGCACCAAATCGGGAACAAAACTGCCGTCAATCTGTCCTGAAAAAGCAAGTTTAACGCAATCGGCAGGCGTGCCTGTAGTTGCGATAACTCTTACATTGTCTTTGTTGCTAATTTCTTTATACAAAATCGGTGCTTTAACCGTCAATGCACTTGATTGCGCAGAGCGTTCATCGTGTGGCGCAACCACCATAATTTTCCCAAACGGACGCGCTATTTCTGTCAATTCTCTAATGCCTTTCGATTGAAAACCATCATCATTCGTTATTAAAATATTCATTTTTATGTTTTAAGATTTATAATACAAAATTTATTTTTTATTTCAGCAGCACCACCGCATACGCTGCTATTCCCTCTTCTCTGCCGACAAAACCAATTTTTTCGTTGGTGGTGGCTTTAATGCCAATATTTCTTTGTGGAATTTGCAGAACTTCTGCAAGTGCTTTTTTCATTTCATCAATAAAAGGGTTGATTTTTGGTTTTTCGGCGCAAATGGTGCTGTCAATATTTTCAATCTCAAAGCCCTCGTTGCGAATAAGTTGAATGGTTTTCGCAAGTAAAATTTTGCTGTCAATATCTTTAAAATCGGCGTTGTTATCGGGAAAATAATAACCAATATCGCGCAAACCCGCCGCACCCAAAAGCGCATCACAAATGGCGTGTATCAGCACGTCAGCATCGGAATGACCGTCTAACCCGAGTTCGTAGTCAATTTTTACGCCGCCGAGCCAAAGTTCACGCCCCGCCGCCAACCGATGAACATCATATCCAAAACCAATTCTCATATTTTTGAGTTAAAAGTTAAGAATTAAGATTTAAAAGTTTTTTTCGTTTATATATTTTTCGACCAATGTAAAATAAAATATAAACAAGTCCTATTATGTTTAAAATTACCCAAAATTCAAGTGCAAAAAAATATATTTTTTCTTGCATATTCATACTTGCCAAGCTCCAATATTCTCCTTTTGATTCGTCATAAAAATCATCATATTGCATTTGCAAAAGTCCTAAAAAGAGAAAAATAAAAATATCTGTTACAATTATTGAAGGCCACAAAAGAATATTAAAAAAACGTTTTTTTTATTTTCACAATTATTAATTAATTAATTGTTCCATAAATTACTCTACCACTTTCTTCTACAAGATAAATTTTGAATTTTAATCTACCTCCAACTTGTTCTACATTGATGTTGCCGTGCAAAATTTCTTTTGGTGTAATTAAATTTTCAAACAAAATTGTGCCATTTTGATTGTCCAAGTTGGACATCGCAAGCGAAAAAGGCATATTAGAATTATTTAAACGATAAAAACCAATTGGAATAGAAACTGCACTTAGCGGCACCACAAAATCAAGTTGCAGGTGTGTGTCTGTACCGTTTTCTGAGTAAATTTTGCAACGTCTGACCATTGCACCATTGCCATTTTCGCCAATAATATAATTTTCGCCAAAAATCCAATTGTCAATTTTCAGCGTATCGGGCGGCGGCAAAGTTAAATCAACCAACTGAATATCGCCTGAATAACTGATTTCAATTTTTTCACCACTACCGCCAATAAAATTACCTGTAATTAAATTGTTTGTAATATTCAAACTACCTCTGTCAATAAGAATTACGCTTGCGCCGTGAAGTCCCGAAAAAAGAAAATAAGTTCCCGAAACGGTGGTATCGGCGGCATTAAATTTGCCTGACAGAAAAGTGAAATTTTGATTGCTTTCGCTATTGGTAAAAGTGCCATTTGGCGGCAATAAATTTGGTTCAGGATAGTTGATTTGGGAATGAAAATAATAGCCAGAACCCGAAATGCTGCCGTCATTTTCAATATTATAGCCCGCAGAAAAAAGTCGCAAAACCGCAGTATTTACACCTGCAATTCCGCTTTCATTTCCAAAAAAATATGCTACCGCTTGGGTAAATTCAAAGCCCCTTAAATCAAGAGTATTAACTCTAATTTCGCAGGTTGCTCTGAGACCACCTATCGTTGCTGTGATAGTACAAACGCCTGAATATACAGCAGTTACTACACCGCGAGCATCAACAGTCGCCACATTAGGGTCGCTTGACCTCCAAAAAACAGTGTTATAAATATAACTTTCGAGCGGCTGAACTTTTACCTCAAGCGTATCTCTTTGCCCAATATCCAAAATGCGAACCTTATCTCCATAAATTTCAACAGAAGTTACTTTGTGTTCATTGCAAGAAAAAAGCAAAAGAGCGATTGATAATATGTAAAATATTTTTTTCATTAATCGTCTGAACTATGATTTCTATTTTAAACGAAAGTCTTTTAAAATTATTGTACTACAAACTATTCACTAATCTCTATTCATTTTTTTAGCCATTCCATTCATCAAAAAGTCCATAATTTGCACTCTGCGGTCGCGAATATTATTGCCGATGTTGATATTAAGATATGGTGCTTCGATGCCTTTTAAAGCGTAAAGCATTATCATTGCCGTCCATTGCGGCGAATCGATGTTGAACGAGCCATCTGCTACGCCTGACGAAAGTATTTGTTTAATCATTCTGATTTCTTTAACATCAATAGGTCGACGTGCTTTTTCAACTTCGTAGATGTTACGAAAAAAATCGGCTTTGAGCGAGCCGTTGCGGGTTATCGCCTCTTTTATCACCTCAAATCGAGTAAAAATATATGCTTCCAACTTTTTTGTCGGTGAAATATTACGTTCCATAACCTCTTGCAGACGCTCAATAAGAATATCAAGTTCGTTTTCGATAACGGCAAGATAGACCTCGTTCTTGTTGTTAAAATAGGTGTAAAGCGTGCGCCTGCCTTTACCCGAAGCAACTGCAATGTCGTTCATAGTAACATTTTGCTTGCCTTTTTGCGCAAACAAATCTCGAGCAACATTAACAAGCAACGCTCGCGTTTTTGATGTTTTTGGTGTTTCTAACATAGAAAAAATTTTTAAAATGCAAAGATACTAAAAAGTTAAGAATTAAGAACTAAGAGTTAAGAGTTTTTTTATAAGAAACAAAATCATATCCTAAAAATAAAAACGACCTCTAAATTTTTTAGATGTCATTTTTTGTTTGCACTAATATTCTTAACTTTTCCTTGCGTCTTGTCCCCACATCAATTTATTTCTTAGTGTGTTGTAAAACGAATTATTTTGCGGCTGAATACTTTTAACAGTATAATCGGCTTTTTTTATAAAAATTTCGGTATTATCGGAAATTTGGAATGAACGTCCGTCAACCGCAACCCTGCAACTGCCTGTGCGTGAAGAGATTTTGAGTTTAATTTCACAGTTGTCGCAAATTACCAACGGACGCACCGTGAGTGAATGAGATGCCACAGGTACGATAACAAAATTTTTTACATTTGGCGTAAGGATTGGAGCTCCGACACTGAGCGAATACGCGGTAGAACCCGTTGGCGTGGCAATTATCAAACCGTCTGATTTATAAACATTTATCTGTTCGTTGTCAATAAAAGTTGTGATGTCTATCATCGAAGAGACCTCCATTTTCAGCACTGCAATTTCGTTGAGTGCAAAAGGAATTGTGGGTAAATTTCCATTCGAAAGCGACATTTGCAACACAGAACGCTCTTCAATTCGATATTTTCCCGCGATGATTTCGGGCAAAACATAATCTATTTCCTCTTCGCCAACATCAGCCAAAAAGCCCAATCTACCCGCATTGATACCCAAAATCGGAATGTTTTTTGCACCAACTTTTGCTGCCGTAGTCAAAAAAGTGCCGTCTCCGCCAAGTGAAATAGCAAAATCAGCGTCAAAATCGTCCATTTCATCGGCGACAACCAATTCCGCACCGTTTTTTACCGAAATTTCGTGAATTTTTTGAACCAAATTTGCGGTAAAATCGTTATTTTTTGAGCCAAACAAGATAATTTTCATAATCTTTTATTTACAAAAAAGTTTTTGCAAAGATACAAAAAAGGAGTTAGGTATTAGGAAGTTTTTTTAGAAAAATCAAAAATAATAATTTAATAAAAACATTTTTTTAGTATTTTTTAGTAACTTTGCAGTTATAAAATTTTGCAATTCAAAAATTAATTTAAGTACTCTAATGAGAAAATTTTGTGTTATTGTTATGGCATTTGTTTTGCCTTTTTCCGTTTTGGGGCAAAATAAAAACTTAAAAGACGGCTACATTATAACCCTTTCGCAGGATACAATTTTTGGGAAAGTTCACAAACAAAATTCCGACAAAATTATTTGTAAATTTCAAAATTCAGAAGGCAAAGTAATTGATTATCAGCCAAATGACATTTTTGCTTTTGGTTACACAAAAGGCAAAATTTACGCTTCAAAAAGGTTGAATGAAAAAGATTTTTTCGTTGAATATTTGGTAAAAGGAAATTTAAATCTTTATCATTTTAAAGATGGAAAAAATGACCGTTATTTTGTTGATAATCAGTTAGATAGTTTGGCAGAAATTCGATTGGTTTATGAAACAATTCAAGGCACAAGCGGTATGAATTTGTGGAAATTGTCGAACCAACATATTGAACTTTTGAACAAATTTACCGCAGAGGCGCCGAGTTTGAAGCATAAAATCAGCAAAATTAATCATCTTGAAGACGAAAATTTAATTGAAATTGTTGAAAAATATAACAAAATCATTTGCGGGCAAAAAAAATGCAAATGTTGCGAAGTTTTTAAAACCGATATTTACAAATATGGTTTTGAAATTAATCCTATTTTTGGCTTTAATGCGTTTGTAACAAAAGACTTAACATTTACAGGCGGTCTTATTGCTTATTACAGATTGCCTAAATGCGATAACAAATTATTTGTTAAAGCGGGGCTTTTATATTCAAAAATAACTCAACCTCAACTAATTACAAAGCAAAACGGCTTTATACAATTTCCAGTTCAAATCGAGGCGCGTTATCCTACAAAATATTTTCGTCCAAAAGTCGCTATTGGTTTGAATCTAACAAGTTTAAAATACTTCCATCAATTTTATCACACAATGTTTTCGTTTGGCGCGGATATTAATATAACGAAAAAAATCTATTTTTCGCTAAACTACGACCTCAATTTTGAACCGCTATTTTTGATACTTCCCCTAAGAGTTTCTTCACACTCGCTTTTGTTTGGTGCAAATTTTGTGTTTTAAAATAAATGATTAATTTTGCACAAAAAATAATTCATAATTTTTTAAAATATGGCAAAAGAATTTCATTACGAACCGATGTTCCAAACTCACAAAGAGAACGAAGAATATTATTTATTAACCAAAGAGGGCGTTTCTACCGCCGAATTTGAGGGCAAAACCATTCTCAAAGTTGCGCCCGAAGCACTTACCGAAGTTGCTCGCGCAGTGTTTAGAGATTGTTCGTTTTTGTTGAGGAAAGAGCATCAACGGCAGGTTGCGGCAATTCTTGATGACGAAGAGGCATCGGAAAACGATAAGTTTGTTGCCCTCACGATGTTGCAAAACGCTGAGGTGTCGGCGAAAGGGCTGTTGCCGTTTTGTCAGGACACAGGCACAGCAACGATTGTGGCGAAAAAAGGTCAAAGAGTTTGGACTGATTTTTCTGACGAAGAAGCGTTGTCAAAAGGCGTTTATCTGACCTACACAAACGAAAATTTGCGCTATTCGCAAAACGCCGCGCTTGATATGTATGATGAAGTGAATACAGGCACAAATCTGCCCGCACAGATTGATATCCAAGCAGTTGAGGGAGATGAATATAAATTTTTGTGTATCGCAAAAGGCGGCGGCTCGTCAAATAAAACCTATCTTTTTCAAGAAACAAAAGCGTTGTTAAACCCCGAAGCATTGGAAAAATTTTTGTGCGAAAAACTGCGTACTCTCGGCACTGCTGCCTGTCCGCCGTATCATATTGCGTTTGTAATTGGTGGCACTTCGGCTGATATTTGCTTAAAAACCGCAAAACTTGCATCTACAAAATATTACGACACTTTGCCAACCACTGGTAACGAATACGGACGCGCTTTTAGAGATATTGAATTGGAACAAAAAATTCTTCATTCGGCTTGGGAAAGCGGTTATGGTGCGCAGTTCGGCGGAAAATATTTTGCTCACGATGTCCGCATTATTCGCTTGTCAAGACACGGCGCAAGTTGTTGCGTTGGAATGGCGGTAAGTTGTTCGGCTGATAGAAATATTTTAGCGAAAATAAATAAAGACGGCGTTTGGGTAGAAAAATTGGAGGAAAACCCTGCGGCTCTTATTCCCGAAAGATACCGCAAGGCAGGCGAGGGCGAAGTTGTGAAAATCGACCTCAACCAACCAATGAGCGAAATTTTGAAGACATTGTCGAAATACCCTGTTGCAACGCGCCTTTCGCTTAATGGTACAATCGTTGTTGGACGCGACATTGCGCACGCAAAACTCAAAGATTTGATTGACAGCGGAAATGGTTTGCCGCAATATATCAAAGACCACCCGATTTATTATGCCGGTCCTGCCAAAACGCCGAAAGGTATGCCGAGCGGCTCGTTTGGACCGACTACGGCGGGCAGAATGGACTCGTATGTTGATTTGTTTCAATCGCAGGGCGGCAGTTTGGTGATGATTGCAAAGGGCAACCGCACGCAGCAGGTTACCGATGCCTGCAAAAAGTACGGCGGTTTTTATCTCGGCTCTATCGGCGGTCCCGCAGCGATTTTGGCGCAAAACAGCATCAAAAAAGTTGAGTGTCTCGAATTTGCCAAACTTGGAATGGAAGCAATTTGGAAAATCGAAGTTGAGGACTTCCCCGCATTCATTCTTGTAGATGACAAAGGCAACGACTTTTTCAAGCAGTTGAAACCGATTTGTTTAAAATGTAAAATTTAAGTATCAAAATAATTTTGAAAAATATGAATGTAAAAAGACAAATACCAAAAGATTTAATATTATTAATTGAACCTATATTAAATGAGTACGAACAACAAATTAAAGTTGTTGATACGCAAGACGAAAATTGTGTAGTAAAAATTGTTGACAAAGATTATTCAGATTATTATTACAAAATAATAGAACGAAAATTATCAGGTGGTGCTTATCGTACTTGGGTAGAAGGCAAACCAACTTCAAAATTAATAGAAAAGTGGGACAAAATTCTTGTTGACAAAGATTTAACGATAAATTTAAAAAATTGGTGCGAACTTGTTAAATTTTATCAAAAGCCATCAATATTTGATGGTTTAATTGTAGAAAGTAATAATAAAGGTGATGATGATACAATTTTGACTTTTGAACAAAAAGAAAAAATTGGTAAGTTTTTAGAGAGTTCTTTGGAAATTTTAGAAGACAATAAAACAAAAATACCACAAGAAGAATACAATAAGATTCATAATGAAATAAAAGAGGCACAAGAAAATTTAGAAAAAGACACAAAAATTAAAATGAGACAGAGAATGGAAAGTATTCTTAAATCTACTGAAAAATATGAATTTTTGTTTAAGTTTCTGTTTGACAAAGCAGTTGATATAGGCATTATTATTTCTGCACACTATTATTTATTGCATTAAAAAATGTTTCAAAACTTTCTAAAAGACATTTTTACATTCAACTCTGATGTGCCACTGCTTTTTACGCAGTTCTATTTTTGGGCGTTTTTTGCGATTGTTTTTGCGGGGTTTGCGCTGCTGAAAAACAAAATTTTGCTGCGAAACGCTTACCTTGCGTTTTTTTCGCTCTTTTTCTACTACAAAACAGGCGGATTTTTCGTTCTGCTGCTCATTTTCAATATTTTGGTAAATATGTGGGCAGGTATCAAAATTTATTCTGCAAACACCGAAAACAAACGAAAATTATTTTTAACTATCGGGTTGATAATCAATCTTTTAGTTCTCTGTTATTACAAATATGCATATCTTTTTGCCGAAATGGTAAAAGGCATTTTGGGCATTGATATACAGGTATTTGATATTTTTGCAAGTACAGGAAATTTTATTTTGGGACAAGAAAGTTTTAGCACAAGCAAAATTCTTTTGCCTGCGGGAATTTCGTATTATACTTTCCGCAATATCAGTTACTTAATGGACATTTTCCGACAAAAAACTGAACCTGTAAAGAACTTTATTAATTACACATTTTTTGTTACCTTTTTTCCGCAACTTCTTATGGGACCGATTGTGCGGGCAAACGAATTTATTCCCCAAATCTACAAAAAATATTTTCTTGGCAGACGGCAATTTGGTATCGCTATCTTTTGGATTGTCAATGGTTTAGCAAAAAAAATTATACTTTCCGACTACTTGGCAGTCAATTTTGTTGATAGAGTTTTTGAAAACCCGCTGATGTTTTCGGGATTTGAAAATTTGGCTGCGCTGTTTGGTTATTCGTTGCAAATTTATGCAGATTTTAGTGGCTACATCGATATCGCTATCGGTGTGGCAATGCTGTTTGGTTTTTATTTGCCGAAAAATTTTAATTCGCCGTACAAAGCCACCAACGCAAGCAATTTTTGGAAACGCTGGCACATTACGCTCTCTCGCTGGCTGCAAGATTATTTGTATATTCCGCTTGGCGGCAACCGCAACGCCACTTTTGCAACTTACGCCACCATTTGCACTATTGCGCTGATTGCGGGGTTGCTTTCGGGTAATATTTTTGTTGGAATTGGAATTTTGGTTTTGGTGATAATTGTTTGGCTTGCAATACGTTATCTTCCAAATAGCCGCAAAAAAATCACCACCAACTTAAATATGATGAACACGATGTTGCTCGGCGGTTTGTGGCACGGCGCAAGTTGGAATTTTATGATTTGGGGCGGTTTGAACGGCGTGGGAATGTTGATTTATAAATTTTGGAAAGATAAAACCTTGATAGTCAAAATATTAATTTTGACAGGCGCTATATTGATTTTTGGAATATTATTTTTAAACTTTCAATTTCCTGTTTTAAAAATTGGTTTTGTGTGGGTTTCGATAATTTTTGCAGGAACATTAGCAAAAAAACTTGTTAAGTTTTTGAAACTTAACAAGTTTAAAGCGGCGATTTGGCTCGGAACTGCTTGGGCTGTTCTGCAAACCTTCGTTTTCATATCTTTTACCCGCATTTTCTTTCGCAGCGCCTCAAATTTAGACCCTTCTGATGCTGCATCAAATCAAACGGCGTGGGACACTGCAAAAAATATAGTCAGCCAAATCGGCGGTAAATGGGACTCTTCGCTTATTCCGCAAATGGCTTACGAATATCGTAATGTATTCATTATCTTTGCGTTAGGAATGATTATTCACTGGCTACCCGAAAGGTTTAAACGCCGCTACCGCTTGTGGTTTGCGCTGATGCCGCTTTGGCTGATGGCGTTGGTGTGCGTGCTTGCGGTTTTTATCATTTACCAATTTATTTCCGCTGATTTACAGCCGTTTATCTATTTTCAGTTTTAAAATTTAGACCTGTTAAGTTTTGAAAACTTAACAGGTCTTTTGCAAATTTAGAAAAAAATACCGAACTTTGCAAAATGAAAAAAACAACATTTTTATTATTATTATCTCTTTTCCTTTTTTCCTGTAAAAATAATGCAGATAAAAGCGAAAATAGCCCTGAAAATTGGTCTATTTTCAGAGGAAATACATCGCTGAGCGGTTATACAAAAGCGGCGTTGCCCGATAAACCCGTGCTGTTGTGGGAGTTCAAAAGCGATGCCTATACCAAGTCCTCGCCTGTGGTGTATGACCAAATTGCCTATTGGAGCGACAGGCGCGGGCGTATTTTCGGTGTAAATATCGAGGGAAAACTTGTTTTTGACTACGCAATGGAAACCGCCGTTGATGCAATTCCAATGATTTACGATTCGGTGCTGTATATCGGTCGAATAGACGGCAATTTGTGTGCAATATCGCTCTCAATGCACGATATGTTATGGACTTTTGAAACGTGGGGACAAATTTCCGCCTCGCCAAACCGCATTAATCTTGAGGGCAGAGAGGCAATCATTGTTGGCAGTTACGACAACTTTGTCTATTGCATTGACAGCCGTAACGGACAGGAAATCAAACGTTTTGCATCGTACAGCAACATCAACGGGGCTGTGGCGCAAAATAATAATTTTATTGTATTCGGCGGCTGCGATGGCTGGCTAAGGGTGGTTGATTGCATTTCAGGTGTTCAAACGGACTCGTTAGATGTGAATACCCACATTCCCGCTTCGCCCGCTATACACGGCGATTGGTGTTATTTTGCAGATAATACAGGTAATGTTTATGAAATAAAATTAGATAAAGGAAAAATCGTTTCGCACAAAAAAATCATTGAGCCGAAAGATAAACATAGAAATTTTGTTTCTGTTCCTGCCGTTTCGGACAAAATGGTTTATGTTGTTTCAGACGACAGAAATGTATATGCAATCAACCGCAAAGACGGCACAATGGCGTGGAAATACCTTTTAAAAGGCAATACAGGCGAAAGTTCGCCCGTTATTTGCAAAGATAAATTGCTTGTCTGCACCAAATCGGGCATTGTTTCCATACTCGATGCAAAAACAGGAAAATTGCTTTGGGAATACGACACAGGCGAACAGATTATCGCCTCGCCCGCTGTGATAAATGGATATTTTTATGTTTTGACTTTTAAAGGAACTTTGTTTTGCTTTTCGTCAAAACCTTGATTTTAATAAGATTTAGAGGATTAACAAGATGAAAAATAAATTTATAAAATACTTATTGTCAATAGTTTTTATTGTTTCAGGATTTTTTCTTGCTTTTGTGTTAAATTTTGCTTTAACTCCCAAAATTATCAACACTTTTTATTGCTACCCTCGTTGCGATTATTGGTGGGACAAAATTTTTGATTTATTTTATAAAACATCAAATTATGGCTATCTCGAAATAACTTGGTTTAATCTAATTTTTACCGCTTTAATTGGTGTTTTATTTGGCATTTTCGTGTCGTATAAAATATTTTGGAAAAACAAAAAATCTTGGTTCAAACAATAAGAAAAATTAAACTAAAAATTATGATACGACTTTCAGGAATAACTAAAAAATTCCCCGATGGCGAAAACTCTTTTAATCAAGTGCTTCGCGGGGTAAATATGAACATCGAAAAAGGCGATTTTGTCGCTATTCAAGGTGCGAGCGGCTCTGGCAAAACAACTTTGCTGTCCATTTTGGGAACACTGCTTTTGCCCGATGACGGAAGTTATGTTTTGGGCAATGTGCAAATTAACACATTCGGCGTAGATTATTCTGCTGTCCGCAACCAAAAACTCGGTTTCGTTTTTCAAGACCACCGCTTAATGCCTCAACTTACGGCATTGGAAAATATTTTGTTGCCAACGCTCGCTTTTCAAAACAGAGCCGACAATGCGCAAATTGAGTACGCCAAGCAATTAATGGAACTGACAGGTATCGTCGCCATTACCAACCAATACCCCGAAACACTTTCGGGCGGCGAGGCGAGCCGGACAGCCCTTTGCCGCGCATTGATAATGAAGCCCCTCTGCATTTTGGCAGACGAACCAACAGGACAATTAGACGCTGAAAACGCCCGAAATATCGCTTTAATGTTAGCAAAAATCAACAAAGAACTCGGCACAACTATCGTAATGGTAACGCATTCCGCCGCCACCGCTGCCGTTGCCAACCGAATTTTTACATTAGAAAACGGAATTTTAAAAAAATAATTTTTATAAACGCAAAGACACAAAGGCAGACTTGAAAAGCCGAAGGAAAAGCCGCAAAGTTTATAATTATTAAATAAAAAACTTTCCGTCTTTGCGACTTTCCGTTCAAAAACAAAATAACACAATAAATATTTTATGAATATTCAAAATTTAATAATACGAAACATTTCCAAGTATAAGTCCTTTTACCGACTGATTGCCGTTGCCGTTGTGGTGGCGGTGGCGGTCATTACAGGCAGTTTGGTTGTGGGTGATTCGGTGCGTAGTACGCTTGTCAAACGCGTTGATGAACGGCTTGGAAACACCGAAACAATCATTTTTTCAAAATATTCTTATTTGAATTATAAAATTCTTGAAAATTCTTTGTTGAAAGATAATTCGAGGGGAATTTTATTATTAAACGGCTTTGTTTCCGTATCGGGCAAACTCACGCCTGTTATGGTTTGGGGCGTTGATGATTTGGAAATTGAACGAGGAAAAACCAAAATAAATTCCGCACTTTATAACGAAATAAAAGCCGAAAAAAATATTGTTTTGCGCCTGCCCTCTGCGGGAATGGTGCCTCTCGGCTCAATGTTCGTAACAGACACCTACACAACAAGTTTGCGGTTAGAATTAGACACCATTATTTCCGTTGAACAGGGCGGAAACCTCAACTTGAAAAATGAACAAACAATTCCGTTAAATATTTTCGTCAATCGTGAGGAACTTGCCGAAACAATGGGCATTTCAGGCAAAATCAATGTTATTTTATCAGATAAAATTATTTCAAAAGAAGATTTTGCTTCTTCGTGGAATTATAAATTGTCGGGCTTAAATGTCGAAACCAAAAATGAAGCAACAACTATCACTTCCGACCGCATTTTTATTCAAAATAAAGTTGTTGAAACGCTTTGCGATTCCACGTCAAACCGAATTTATACATATTTGGCAAATTCTATAAATGTTCATAAAGCGTTTATTTTTTATATTGAGACGTGTGGCGAAATAAGCGAACGGACACATATAGATGCTAACATTATCCCTTATTCTTTTATTACTGCTGTTGATTTTTACAAGGGGAAAAAGTTGAAATCCGATGAAATCATTCTTTCGGATTATGCTGTTCAAAGATTAAATAAAAGATTAAATGTAGGGCAGAACGATAATATTTCAATCAATTATTTTGTTTCAAAGCAGTTAAAAACATTGGTTGAAGATAGCGTTTTTCTAAAAGTCGGAAAAATTATACCAATAAAAGATTTACAAGCCGACAAAACCTTATCAGCCGAATTTCCCGGACTTTCCAACGTAGAACGCTGCACCGATTGGAACAGCGATTTGCCAATCAATATGAATTTGATAACGGACGAGGACGAGGACTTTTGGAAAAAATACAAAAACACGCCCAAAGCCATTGTGCCTTATTCAACGCTCGCGCCTC
>Ga0209737_10000809_pt1 | contig 24133 bp, 23 predicted proteins | sample TergutCu122P3_FD_187284 | JGI IMG/M metagenome (GOLD analysis project Ga0209737, IMG submission 187284) | Cubitermes ugandensis P3 segment gut microbial communities from Kakamega Forest, Kenya - Cu122 P3 (SPAdes) (version 2) | ecosystem: Host-associated > Arthropoda: Insects > Digestive system... | reverse complement strand
AGACCCCGGTGATTGGAAAATCAGGATTCGGTGACTGGAGCTTATCTCCGGTGAATGAAAACTGACCTGCGATGTACTCTTGGATCCTCGAACTCGGGATGAACGGAACGTGAGAGCTGAATTTGATTTTCGTATCGTGTTTGATCGGAATCACATCCATGGACTTATCAAATATCACGAAAGTGGATTTTCCGGAACTATTTTTTATTTCAACCGGTACGAGTCTCTCCTGTATGATCGTTGGGTTACTGGACGAACCGAAAGGTCCTTCCAGTTCTTCTATCCTCTCGACGTACTTAAAGAAGTCTTTGAATTCGACCACGGTAGTCGGTGAAGTTTTGATCTGGACAAAATTTTCCCAGGGATTTTCTGAAGCGGCGTACTCGTCCCTGTTATTCGGCGGGCCGAGACGGGTCGTAGGAATGGGTTTCGGTATGGACGCGGAGACTGAGCTCGAAGGCCATACGAAGAAGAACGAGTCACCTTCAATTTCATCAGCCATGTAGCTCATGATGTCAGAGATATACTTAGACTCCACTAAGATTTTCGGATCTTCTGGACGGACGTCCACATATCTCACCCACTGCTGTTTATTGAGTTTTTTGATAATCGACTCTGGAATAGAATCATTTTTATTCAAGTATTCGATTCCGTTCAGGACGGCGCTGAGCCTGGTGTCCGTCACAGATATATCAAAGTCAGGTCTCACCCTGGGAGCTTTTACGAGAGTGGTGACGGGGATCCCATCTGTGATCATTTTAAAGAGCCGTACGAAGTTATTGGACTTCCACGAGTCCCTCTCGAGGAGGTAGTTTCCTTCCTCATTCACCAACATGATGTCTTGTCCGGCCCCATTAGTCACTGGAACATAGTCCCACACTTGGTCTCCGTTCTTGTCGATATACGGATCGTAGTATTCGTAGATCAGATGAGCTTCATCTTCACTGATCGCCGGAATTCCCTTCTTCGGAGTCACTTCCCTGTTCGGTGCGTTCGGAGAGTCTGGAGGATCCATTTGGCCGGGTGCCCTGACTTCTTTACACTCTCTTGGAGAAAACATCCGATTCGCGAGAACGGGATCTTCGACTTGGACCATTTCAGGAACTATAAATTTTCCTGTCCAATCGAGATAGACATCTTTGGCTTCCAAGTACTTGGCTTGATCCATGAGGGGTTTCGAAGGAGTAATGCTCACGAGGACTCGAATATCCTCGGCCAACCACACGGGCATCATATTATCCGGTGGGGTAACTTCTATCATCTGATCTTGGATCTTAGTGACTTGGATCCCGTTAGATAAGAATATAAAAGGCTGTTGGAGGATGAACTTCATTCCTCCTATCGGACTTATGACGCTCTGTTCGTACGGAGTGATACTTCGAGTTTTAGAAAGTTTGAGCTCATAATAGTCTTCGTCCATATACAAGTCTGACGAACTGGGATTGACGGATCCTTTTTTCGCTTCAATAATATCAATAATATCAATATCAGATTTCGGATCTCCCGCTTTTTTCAAGAGGATAGTTTGAGCGTAAGTTTTCTTAGTCACTCTGTCTATATTTTCTTTCCAGAGGAGTTCGATGGCTATTCCCCTGGAAGCCATTTCAAAAGACGTGTAACCCAGAGGAATATAGTTGATCATCTCTTGAGTTTCAGTAGAAAAGTTAGATTCGTCCGCCCTGTTGATTCCAGAGTCGCTGTTTTTAAACCACACGTGGACTTCGTTACCGTGAATATGAATGGAAAAAGCCTCGAGATCAGACTGGTTGGTCGCTTGGATCACTGATCCTGCAGGATCGGTATACTCACCGTTGTATGATTTGATACTCGGAATGAACTCGATCACTGGAAGTTCACACCTATTGAAAGATCGACCCCCGTCATTACTATAAAAGATTACGGGATATTTTGGAAATCTCGTACCCCCTCCCTTGGAAGGAATTTCAAAAGTCCTCCACGAGTCATTCGGATAGATCCGGTTCAAGACGGAATACGTCGTCTGTTCGTTAGCCATCTGTTGGACGATCGGGCTGGCCTGCACATATCCGGCTACCACGATGGCGTTATCTATACACTCTATTTGATTGATCTTGAATCCCTTGAATGTATTTTCAACTGGCCACATTCCATACGTGTGAGTATTACCTTCCATCACGATCATCTTTCTGGCCACGTTCGTCGTGTCAATAGTAGACAGGAGATATTCTGGAGATATATTGGAAACGGACCAGTTGGAATAGTTTTCAATCTGTTCCCTCGTGAGGGTTTGAGAGAGGGGGAGGGTCAACAAGTCATCTTTCGATGTGAGAATACAGAAGTACTGATCTGACATGAAAATCTTTTTGATCCCATCGTCTATCAGATTTTCAAACCTTTCATTTCCGAGAATATATGTCGAGTAGTAGAGGAGGTATTGATAGAAGTTTTGTTTATTGAGATATCCTGACTTATCAGCTTCCCTCGAAATAAACTTATGATCTACTACGTCAGGGCCAAATGTCGGAATCACTCCATTTTCCGTCTCGATAAAAGACACTTTGAACGTTCCACCACCCGGAGCTGTTATATCCACTGGCATCGACATATTGATAACGGTCGGAATTTGATCTACGCTTTCATAAACTACGGAGCTTCGGTTTTCAACCCCTATCTTGTTGATATCATCCGGAGACCCATCGGAATAATTTTTAAATGATCCGTTATAACCCTGAACAGGATTATTGAGGACCCATTCGTATACTTTTTTCAGGATTGAAATGGAGTCTGATTCTACTTGGGTCGGCTTATCCGTAAGGGAGTTTGGTCCGATCAAGGCTGAGGCGAGACGGATCCACTGAGTTCGAATTTGAACCACATATTCGATCGCTTCTTTGAGGTCCATTTCCAATAAGACGTCGAATTCGATATGTCTCTTATGAGGGAGGCTTGCCCTCTTCCAATGGAATTTTTCAGTGACTCCTTTGATCTGTCCGAGCTTATCGATCGTCTCGGTCAGACCGTAAAAGAATAACTGATCTCCGATCACCAGAGCTACGTTTCCTTTTTGATTGTGACAGGAATGACGGGCTCCGGCCAGGGCCATATCGGAGAGGGGATGGAGGGGCTCGGGACTGACCTTTGTCGTGGAGTACGGGTTATATATTCCGTCCTTTCTATTCTTCGCCAGTTCATCTTCGGACACGCTGACCAGGTTGGTTCCAATGACTGGAATCTTTTTTTCGACGGGCTCTATGATGGAAAAAGTACTAGAACCGTGGATCTGATAGGCCAGATCGAGGTTCGGTTTATTGGCTGGAACTCTAATGGCGGCCACTTCGAAGCCGTTAGAAACGTCTGGCGGGGGTATCTTTTTGAGCCACGTCGGAATCTTCTCCAACCTCTCGAGGTCATAAAATCCGTATTGTCGGGTCATTGAAATGATCGAAGTGGAACTCATCTTTGTCACTCTCGCTGGCTGGATACTATTGACGTCAGTTACGAGGATATTACTGAATTGTTCTCCGAGATATAACCACTGTTCCTTGAGGATTTTTATATATGATTTGAAGTCATCAGACGCGATATAAGAATTATAGTTGGACACGTAGTCTTGATAGTAGACGCTGTAGATAAGGAACTCTGTAAAGAATCTGTGGGGACACGGAAGACGATTTTCATCCACGTAAACGTTTTGATATTCCAGGGGAATGGTTATCTTATTATACGGTGGGATCCTGGTCACGGAATTTTTTCTGAGACAGTACGTGCCGAGATCGACACCGGGATTTATTTCCTTCTTTCGAAATAGATCCGGAGTGGTCGGGATGATGACGAGGTTCGGGTCCAATTCTTTTCCGAGTACCTTCGTTCCTTCATATCCGAACTGATAAACCACTTCATCGTTAGGAGCTACTGGAGGGAGTTCGATATACGCCCTAAGTCCATAATCGTTCGTCCAATTTTTTGGAGGAGCGAGGCTGTTGGTCAGACACCACCACGCGACTTCCCATATATACGGTGGCTCCCAGCTTGCGGGTCCATTCCATTTTCCGAGGAAATCAATTTTTCCAATAGATCCCTTTTTCATCGGATAGCTATTGATTCCGACCTTCATCACCTTAATCGAAGAGAGGTAGAGATCCGCCCCGGACAATCCCCTATTTGAAACGTCAGTTCCTTTTGGACTCCAGCCGCCAAAAGGATGACAGTCTTCAAAGACATCTTCTAGAACCGTATACATATAACACTTGTTATTTTCTATATAAAGCGGATTGTCCGGTTTCAACGTGTCTTCATTATTTCTGAGGACTTTATCTATGTAATCGAAGACGGGATGATTTCTACTGATTCTGAGATTTTTAGATCCGTATGGAACCCTGGGAGGCGGATATAATTTTCCTTCATCGGGATCTTTGATCTCGAGGCCCACCATCTCGATCGTCGGAATATCCGGTGGTTCCGGAGGTCTTGAGGCGGAAATCTTTCCGGATCCGAGAGGAGCATTGGGTGTGTAGTCGACCACTTCTTCCCACGAATTTTCCGTATTATTTACCCTGACGTAGTCGTCACTTACCACGTACGTTTTGATCCTGACGGGACTTTCAGCTTTCCAATATGATAAGATCGGAAAGAGCCTGAAGCTGCCGGAACCCCACGGGAGATCATACGAGTTGGTCTTCACCCACTCATTGAGGGTCCGGTCAAACTTGTACGCTTCTGTGTCGGTCATCGGGGGCGCTGCGATTCCCACCGTGATCGGTTTCGTCCCTCCGGTCGATCTGAGACGGAGGTCGACTTCAGAGTACGTATTACCGTATAGACTCAAATTCACTCCGCTCCTTCCGACTTGAGCTGTCGTAATGGCGGCGGGTCTGGACGTGACGGTGTCGTTTCCGAGGGTCCCGAGACTGCTGCTCAAGAGGCTCCGGGGCAGCCCCGGCGGTTGAAGATCGACCGCCGTGAACGATACGTCCCTAGCCCTCACCCAAGCGTAAGAGTTCGTATCGATCGTGGAGGGCTTAGCATCGACATCGAGGATCTGGACGACTTGATATGTGTTGACATCAAATCCTTGATTATCACCGATATCTTCTATCCTGGTGAGTCTTGGCTCCTCGTCTAAGGTGATCGACTTTACTTGAGGAGTCGTACCTGCATAGGTTAGGATCCAAGAGTGTGTCCTACTGTCATACGAGAGGCCAGTCAATCGTATTACTCCGGTGGCTACCTTATAGACTGCCACACTGATCTCTTTGTCGAGAGCGAGGAGTGATCCAATCTGTTTTACTAATAGTTCTCCGGTATCAGTAGCGCCTACGAGGTAGCCTTCTCTGAAGTCTATCTTGACCACGTTATAGATCGTCGAAATATTGGTCTCTTTCAAACTCGAAGAGTCGGGAATCTTTTCATAGAATTTTTCTGATTTGAACACCAATTGATCGACACCGGAATTTTTAGAGAGGTCGATGGACATGATCTTATTGACTTTGTCTCCGACCAAGATATGGCTCAGAGCGTCTCCTAGTCTCTCATTCTCACTGAAGTCTATCCGTCCTGGATTTCCAGTATTCATCTTTCCTTCGAGGAGCAGGGTGTTTCGATAGTACGTAAAAGTCAGATCACTGTTGGCGGACGTGATCCTCCTCCTGACGTCAAACTTGGTGATCAAGGGGCGGCCTATCAAGTCATTCGATCCGGTCCACTTTGCTGTAGAGAAGTCTATATCGGTGTCACTGTAGATCTCCGTCCTATTCCCGATCATTCTGATCGGGAAGATCTTTTTAAATTCCGTTCCGGAAGAGATCCTATTCGAAATCCTCTCGGCTCCTCTCGCTTCTATAAAACTCATCATCATGAACCAGTCTTCGTCTGAGTCACCCCTGTAGATTCCACGGAGGGTCCCTTCCAAATTGACGTAGGAGCTGTACAAGTTGGCTTCGAGGAGCTTGGAGTAATTGGACCTGATCCTGATCATGTTAAATCTGAGGAGTCTGTCTATTGTGGAAAGAAAGTCTACGTCGAAGGACACACCGTCGATGGCGTGGATCCTCGGAATCTTTTTAATGACCCCGTCAACTTCAATTTCATCGAGGGAGTAGTTACCTATCACGAATAGGGCGTTCTTGAAGAATCGATTTTCCCGGATCTTGAGGACGTACTTATCATCGAATACCGGTCCTGATGACGTCGGCTCGGGATCAAATTTATTATAGACGTAGAGGATCTTATTCTCGTCGTCGACGAATACAGGAGACTCCGACGCAATTATCTTCTCACTTATGAGCTTGGCGCCCTGGGGTCCGTTCTCGATGTAGTCAGAGTACCTCCACCCATCGCTCGTAAAGTCCGGATCTATTCGAAGCTTGAGGTTGAACGATCCCGAAAGGAGTTTGGTCCTCTCGAGTTGGATGGTGGTGAAGATGTCATTCTTCCGATCGATCGGGAGCCATGGTTTTCCAGAGTATAAAGTGAGACCGTTCTGTCGACAGAACGTCAACCACTCTGAGTTATCCATTCCCGGAAGATGATCGGTGTTCAAAAGATAAGACCACTTCGATGAAGCGTTGATCCTGTGGAGCCTGAAACCTGGACGCCTGTGAGGACCGTCATCGACGAAGTCGAACATCACACAGTATAAGCTACCTGGCTCCAGACCGACGTTGCTCATGGAGTTCCATCCATTTTTCACGGTGATCTGGGAGTCATCGACTGGTCCTGAGATGAACCAATACACCTTCGTCAGGTCCACGACCCTCCTCCGACCCTCTTCGGTGGCCAAGAGAGACCAGTCTTTCGGAACCATCGTCGAATAGTCCGGGTTGACGATATTGGCGTCTATCCAGGGAGTGATATTCGTAAGGACGCATCCCGGCGGAATCCATCCTGTAAACGCCACCCTATAAAAAGCGACGAGGAGCTTTTCAGTTTCTTCGAGGGTGAATGTCCTCACGTACACGCTGGACCCCTGAAGAAATCCGACTTGTCCGAGGAGCTTGGTCAGAAGTCTATGCTTAAGAGTAGCTATGTGGTTTCCCTTGGCCGGATCACCATCCACGAAATACTTCGTGACGTCGTCCTTCTCCGAATAATCCGTTCCAGAGTGTAAGTTACTGATCATATAAGTCGTTCCGAGATCGACTTCTTCTATCTCCTGTCCTTCAAACTCCGGGGACAGTGACATCTGGAGGTGACCTTTCGATCCGTATATTCCTCCGAACATGAAGTCTCTCTGGACCCACTTTCCCTTGGTCCTACTCTCCCACTCCCACACGATGAGGCTCATCTGGGAGAATGAAAACGACTTCAATTTGGTCGACGTGACATCTTGTGGATCCAGAACGTTCGAGATGACGGTGTTCTGCTTGACGACCATGTAATGAATGGTACTGTCGAATTGAGGAGGCTCCGGCCACTGGAGGGCGTAGCGTCCCGCTCCGATGAGGACGGTACTCGGAACATACTCTCCGTCAAACACCACGGGGATCACGTCGATGTCTGGGCTCACGAGGACTATTTCAGTCTCGACGTCTTTAAAAGTTCCGACTGACATATCACCGAGGACGTCTAGGTCGAATGTCCGTTCGAAATTCATGACGATTTCGGATCGTCTGAATAGGTCTTTGAATTCCTGCTTGATGATACTTGAGTGTACCAGAGTATAAAAGATCCTCGGATCTCTGTCTATGTTGATGAATCTCCTGAGCTCGTACTCCCCTATCGGAGACTCGAACACTGGCTTCTCGACATGCTTGATCCCGAATTCAGAGTAGTCTTTCTCGACTCCCTTATATAAGTCATCTCCGGTGTAGAACGCTCCTTCCCAGCCGTCTTCTCCAAGACCTGCGTATACTTCTCCCCTCTCCTTTTTGATTTCCCTCTCGTCAACTCCGCCCTCATAGTATGACCGGGCGCTCGAATAGTCATTCATATTTGGAGGACCGAATATCAGATCGTTATCGAAGAGGGGAAGTTTACCAGTACCGATCTCGATGTAGTACGGTATAGTGTCCTCAGTCCACCCCAGGGTCCTGAATCTCGAATGGATGGAGTCATCCGTCCACCTCTTTCCAGGGAACGGCGTGTGTCTACCAGAGTTATCGGTCTGCATAGTGATATTCGTCCCGACATTGACGCTGTCGCACGCCCTGGAAACCCTCGTCAAGTTATCGAAGAGGTAATCGTGAAATTCGACAGGCACGAGTTTTCCTTCATTTAAGATCGTTCCGGCTTGATTCTCTTCGTAACCGAGGACCTTTGTCGGGATCATCTCCCAGTACAGCTCTCCAGTGTCATCGATCAGGGACGGAAGGACGTACTTGTTAGACGTCCTCTGGTAATTGAGTCGGACCACACTATTAAATCCATCCTTGAATTTTGAAGACGTTTTATTTTTCAATCGATCGACCAGTTCCGATTTGAACCATTTGGAGTCGATCGGAGAATCTATCATCGCCCCACTGGTGTTATTGGGCCAGGCTTTGGACGGATAGAATCCGTGGTCCCAAGGATCTCCCGGATCCAGAAGATTACTCTTTTGAAGATCGTACCTGTACTTCCAAAAGTTATCTTGCTCACTAGTGTCCATCACGGAATTCATTCTGGAGATGAACTTTACAGTGAACGTCCCGCTCATCAGGAGGGGGTCCGTGACGGTGATCGTCCCCTGATCCCAATCTATCGATTCCACCAGATTGCCCGGAGCGGAGAATACGTCCGGATAGACCTTATCTCCGGGATTGAGGGTTGGAAGGGACTCCTTGGCAAATTGATCGAGGGCCGACATCAACCGGTCATTTACCGACGTATTTATTGATAAGTTTATTTTTATCTGGTGGACATTTTCTTCAATCGTTTTCACATTGTTCATGGAATAGCTCGGAAGATCAGACCACCACCGATCGGTGATATACGTCAGTCCTGGATCATGATCAGGGAGACGTACGATGTAGTCTGAGAGATCATCCCTCAGATCGAAGAACTCTACGGTGAAACTATTTTCAATTTGGGAGTATTTTCTATATATTTCGGGTGACACGGCCGTCACGAGCTTATTGGTTCCGTCCATGGACAAGTATGAATTTATGAGGAATCCGTGGTTACAAATTTGAACGGTGTTCAACCATCCCTCATTCCACTTGGCCATATATCCGGATCCGATCTCCCGTCTTTCAGAATAGTCTAAGTCTTCTGAGAATAGAGGAGAAGGAGTGATCTCATACACCTTATTAATTTTCGTTCCGCCTTCGTGAAACGATTGATCCTTACCGACTATCACAGGTTTATCTTCCCATGGTCTATCAGGTATCGGATTCAAGAGGAGCCACTTATTCGCCCTCCACTGATCGAAGTTACCGTCGATGGCCAGAAGTCTGAGTCGGGCGCCCCTCTTATCATCAGTGAGGACTGACGGATCGAGGTTGGAGTAGTAGGATCGGTTTTCTGCCAGAGAACACTCCACCGCGAGGTCTTCGAACGTTTGGATCTGATACGTCTTACTCTTTTCAATGAGGACCTTAGAAACTCGTGAAAACTCTTTTTCCTTTCCAGGCAGAGGATCGGGCTCTCTGAAGTCACGGGCGTCTTTCCAATCTTCGTAGGCTTTTTCTCCGACAGACTTCTTCCTGTCGGTCGGAAGGGCTTTGATCCAATCCTTATAAGCTGCGGTGTGGTCTATCACCCTCTCGTCCCGATTTGACGTGGGTGGATCCTTCACGAAAGATTCCGTCAGGGTCATATATCTCAGGAACGATTCATTGAGATCGTTCATCTTGGTCAGATAAGAATCATAAGGAGATCTCGGTGGAGCTTCCGTACCGAACAGCTCTTTTAACTTTTCCATCTTCTCTTTCACTCTCGGGAGAAAGAGGGAGAAGCATCTCTGCATCATCCACCGATCCTTATGAAGAGGGATCGAAGTGATCTTGACTTCAGCCGACGTCACGTAATACTTGCCATTGGGATCAGGTTGAGACGGATAGTCATACTTCGGAATTCCGAATACGAAGACTGGCCCATTGGTCGTCAAAAGTTCGAACGCCGTTTCCCTCTCAGCGGTGACAGACGGAATCTCCGTCCGGAAAAATCCTTCTCCTTCGAAGAGGTCTAAGATCATTCGACCTTTAGTCACCTTGGTCACTCGGACGAACGAGTCGTCATTTTTATTTTGAATCGGACGGTTGGAAATGATCGCTCCTGGAATCATCTCCCACTTCTTGTGAACCTGGTCTGGCGTATCTTCGATGAACGGGTTGAAAGCCGAACCCCTCACTTTGGCATTGACGGTGTCGGGATACATCAAGACGGATACATAGAACGGAACTTGCATCGCTCCGAGCCTCGTCGGAACGGGTGAAAATTTATGAAGGGTCGGACGACGGACATTGGAATAGATGAGACACGTACTGGTGATCACGTCATTTTTCGAAGCAGCTTGATTCAGGACTTCAAACAGATCAGACGTCGGTGTCAAGACGGAGTCGGCGACGAGCTTTGAAATGGTGTCGCGTATTGGTTGATAGACATGGAGGTCATCGTAGGATGGGGGTATCGGTGAGGAGAGGAGGAGTCTGGTGACCACGTCCCTCTTTTCAAGGGTGGGCTCGAAATTTTCCCACTGTCCTCCCAGGTCGGAGAAGAAGACCTCGAGCCTCTTCTCTTCGTCCATCCTCTGAATGGACGCCTTTACTCCACCGACATCTATTCTCTGACCCACATAGAAGTTGGAGAACATGGTGGATCCTTGAGACTGATTGACCCAAGAATCATCTTTGATCTCCCACAAGCCGTATTTGTCATAGGGATTAGTGAACCCCGTGGCGTAGTCTGATATGTACTCCGGGACCTCATAGTCGTATGAAGAATTTCTCCAGTCGAGAAGTTTGAATGGCCTATCCCAGTTCCTGGAAAACCAGTTCACGGGTCTATTTTGAAATTCACCTTCGACCGGATCAAAGATGTTTAAAAACCACTCTGTATTTCGGGAATAAAACTTCGCCGGGTCCCTCTCCGTGACGATACCTCCGGCCATCACCGGATTATCAGGATCGTCAATTTCCGCTTGGGTCGGTACCCTCTCCCACGTCCTTTCAAACGTTCTTGGAAATAGGGGATCGTCATCGTCGCCCAGTTCCTGATAGGGTCGATATCTCGACACGTTATACACTTTGGAATTGAACAGCATGTCATTTACGAACATGAGGTAACCGACCTTGCCGCCGAAGAATTTTTTTCTCCGCGCATCATCGAGGAGATTTCGTATCAAGAGCTTGGTGGCTTCGTACGACTCGGCCCTGTATAAGTCTTCACCTTCCATCTTCCCATAATCGAGACCGTCCGTGATCATTCTGAATAGTTTCACATTCGGAACGTATCCGACCACCGCTCCGGCGTCGACGATCTGGTCATCGATCTCGTTGTCGGTCAGGAGGTCGGCCCACCTCGGATGGTCCGGATACAGAGAGTGGAGGTACCTATATCCCTCGTGGAGAAGGAAGTCGAGCTCGGGAAGGACGGCTCCGTTCACCTCGTACCTGATCCCGGTGGGGAGTTCATACACTTCGTGGACCCTATAGTCGTCCGGATTATCCCACGGGTCCAGGACGTCCTTCACACCGTACGAAGAGTCGAGAGTCTCGAACGTCCCTCCCTTCACCTCGTAAGTCTCACCGGAAGTAGCCACCACCAGGAGTGACCTGTCCGTCTGGTACCACATAGACTCTTCTTTGAACGTGGAGAATACGGCCCTCAGCTTGGTGGGATATGGACCGAAGTCTTTGACCCTCATTCCGTTCACGTACTTGGCGTTGGAGAACGTGGTGATCTGATTGGTGATCGGATCCTTCATCTCCCAGCCGTCCGTCCCAGTATTGAACGGGACGTCGAACATGATCCGGTTGCTTCCGACGAACCACTTCCAGAGGTCATTCTGCATCACCGCGTGGAGATTTTCGAAGGCGTCGAGGGTCGGAACCTCATTGGTTATTTGGATCCTCTTGTCCCTGGAGAACTCATCGTCTGACGTGTAGCCGAAGATTTCTTTAGAGTACAGTTTCGGGTCCGGTCTGAACTGATCCATGAACAGTTAGTCTCGGGGTCGAATTTCTGGGTTAGATCTTACTCTCGAGAGAGTCTGTAAAGGTCGCGAACGTGGAGTCGTTATACAGCATCCGCCTGAACGCCTGGGAGAACATCTTGTACTCCTGCTGGAGGAGCTTTATGTAGAGGTCCCTCTGCTTGTTCACCTTCTCTCTGACTTCCTTCACCTCTTCGAACCTGGCGTTGTCCTTCTTCACGGCCTGGAGGTCGTAGGACGGCGGGAGGGTTATGACCCCGGGGAGGGAGTGGGACTGCTGGGGAGGACTCTTCGAGTACTTCATCTCCAAGTCTATCCCCTCGGACTCGGCGTTGATGGAGTCTATCATGACTTCCTTGTACATCTTGAGGTTGCTCATCATGGCGTTGAGGGCGGAGATGACGGAGTCGGTGTTCGTCACGAGGTTTTTGGATATCGTCCCGAGGAGGACGGCGTCCTTCTGGGAGAGGTTGGTGGGATTATAAAACGCTTCGGTGAGCCTCTCCGGCGGGGGCGCGAGGGTCGTATTCTTCATTATCTCATTTTCGTGGGTCTTCAATTTTTCCTCCTCACGCAGCTGAACAGAGTCCCCTTCTTGAAAGGGTCCACGTCTTCGGTGAGCCTGAAGGTGAGCCTGTCAGACTTGGTCTCGTTGATCATCTGGACGAAGGGGCTCTTGAGCTCGCTCGGGTCCGTGCTCCTCAGGAGGGGGTGTGGGGCTGCCATCCGCCTCTTGATCGGGTCCGGATCCCATATGCTGTACTCCACGGGGTTCTCCGCGGTGTCGTGCTTCATGCTCGGTGGGGTCATGTGATAGGTGATCGACTCGTCGTCCGGGCTGTCTTCGCCCCTCACGAGTCCGGCCTTCTGTGGGATCCTGATCGAGTCCCTCGGGACCACGAAGTAGTCCAGGGTATAGTTGGGCGGGACCACGAAGCCTATAGCCTCGAGGAAGTCAGAAACTTCCAAGACTTTATTTTGGTTGAACATCCTCTTCTCCTTTCAATTAGTTGATGGGGTTAATCTATGATGAAACACTGGACAGGAGGTTTTATCATGAAGAGACTGTCCGCGAAAGAGTTTCAGGACTGGAGCACCGGTACCGGGCGTCGCCCGTCGTTCGTGCTCGTGGTGGAGTCGGCCGACTCCGTGGCGTCCTGGATCACCAAGAGTCCCGACCTGGGACTCCAGAAGCTGAGGGACGAGGCCGAGTGGGCCAAAGTCTTCCAGTCAGACGTAAAGACGAATTATATTCGAAAAAAGTACTCCCTGATTTTCAAGTACCCATCCAACGGAAAGATGAAGACGGCCCTCAAGACGTGGGACGAGAGGTGGGAGGCTTCCAACTGGATCGACGCCGTCCTCACCGGAGACGCCGAGTTCATGGGATACGATTCCAAGGGGGAGAAGACGGAAGACTATCCGGACGAAGCCGGCTGGGCCCTGATAAACCACCTCAGGGGCTCCTCTCCTCCGTCCGGGAACTTCCTCGACGGAGCCGCCGTTCACTAGATCGACATGGAACAGAAAGAACAGGAAGGGAAGCCAGAGAATAAGGTCATCCTGGACGGAAAGGAAGTCACCAGGGAACAGCTGAGCGAAGCCCAGAGTAACAAGTCGATCCGGATAACCGAAACCTCAGATGGTACGTACAAGACCCTCACGAAGCTTCACGGTTGAAATCCTGCGCCCGACGGAATTCGTTAATCTATACTCAGTGACCAGGAGAATTGAAGACCAGTGAAACTGTACGACGCGGTGGTGGTCGACGTGCTCAATTACGTCTATCGAAAAAAGGCTTCCGAACCGCCAAACCTCATACGGAGCGTGATCAACGGACTGGAGGATGACGTCCGTCCGAGAATAAAACCGGACGGGACTCTGTACCTCCTCTTCGATCCGCTCCCCCTCGACGATCTCGGAATGGCGAAGACTTTCACCTTCACGGGATTCAGACGGGACGTCCTCCCGTCGTATAAGTCGAACAGGACTGTGGATGCCCAGGTCCAGAAGACTGCAGAGGTGGTGAAGAAGTACTACTTGTTCCGTGGGCCGAGCGTGAAGCTCTCGTATTCCGAAGAGTATGAAGCCGACGACTACGTCGAGCCCCTCATGAAGACTCTGAAAGGGAAGGAGGTCGCCCTCCTCTCAACCGACGAAGACTGGTCGGGATTCGTGGACGACACGACAGTCCTCATCAACGAGAGGTGGGACAGACCGTTCACCCGCCACGCGTTCAAGCTGAAGTTCAAGTTCGAACCGACCGTCGCGTCGGTGATACTCTACAAGGCCCTCTACGGAGACAAGTCTGACTGCGTCACCGGAGCCGTCTTCATAAAGAAGGCGAAGTTCTCGTGTCCCATCAAGAAGGTGTGTTACGAGGCGATCAAGTCTGTGGCCAAGGAGGGGACGTCGATCGACGACTTCCTCAAGTCGTGGAAGGCCCTGTCATACGCGGCCGTCGTGAAGAAGGTCGAGAGGGACCCCATCGAGGAACTCTTCTTCCACCTGGAGTCGGCAGACCAGAAAGCCCCCGTCATAGAGACTTTCATGACCAACATCAGCGTGGTGCGGTCGTGCCTCACGAATAAAAATATCGAAGATTATTTATTGTCGAACGAAGCGAGACCCGACGTCAACAGCGTGATCCACAGGTCGATCTTCGGGGAGTCATTTAAAAAATCTTTCGGAAAAGTCTAGACTGGTCTAATCGTCGGAGATGAAGTCGTTCGTCACCGCCACCGAATCTTCGGGAAGCATGTACTCCAAGTGAATGTCTGACAGCATGTCGAGGACGTCCCTCACCGCGGCTTCCAAGACCCTGGCGTCGTACTTGTGGTCCCCCACCCTCTCGTTCCGGTGAATCTCCACGTCCCGTATCGCGGACGTCAGTATGTCGAATATGTCATGTCTCTCAGCCACGGTGGAAGAAGGCCCTCCAGTCCCATATTTTCATGCAGTATTTGAACGCGTCGTTCGTCTCCGGACACGGTCTACCCCACCTGAAGTCCTTCACGCAGGAGTAGTCGTTGCACTGACAGATCCTCCCCATTCCGAGGAGGATGAAGTATCTGACGTACCCCACCAGGACGTAGCATATCGCCGCCACCAGGATCGGATTCATTTGATCACCGCCGCGAGGAGGGTGAAGAGCCCACTCAGGAGGAGCAGGAACGCGATCACTCCGAGGACGACCGCCCATCCTATCCACAGGGGGAAGAACACCCAGAACCAGGAGAGCCACGCCATCTCTTCGAGGGGCAGCTTTCCCATGAGGGTCAAGACTTTTAAGACCATGAACACGAGGAACACGAGGGTCCCCAGTCCGCCGGTGAACACCACGCTCTTCGACTTCTTACTTTCCATTTCCGTCTCCTTCGAGAACTTGATAAAAATTAACTCCCCGATGTCGGGGAGTGAATTCTTAGCTCCAGGCTAAGATTTTAGTTGATCGCCTTGTTATTGGCGATCCTCCAGACCATTTCCTGGTGCTGGTCCTGGGTCGCGCCCTCTTCGGAGAGGATCCGTCCCCAGCTGTACGCGCAGGCTATGCACTGCCACAGATCATTCTTCTTATACTGGGCCAGCTTGAGCTCGTCCATCATCTTCTCGACGTTCGAGAGCTCTTTCATTATCCTCTGATATTCCTTGTTATTCTCGTCCATGTCTGTTCTCCTTACGTGAATAATATAAGAAGAACGACAGATGAATTCAGATCCTCACGGACTCAGATGTTGTCTACTTTATTCTTGAATACCGCGTAGAGGGGGAGGATCTGAAGAAAATTTTTAAGGTCCGACTTCTGGTTATCGGTGAGGGTGATGGAATCGAGGACCTTCTCCGCGGAAGACAGGAGGTACTTGAACCTGTTCTCGAGGGAGTATGCGTCCTTCTCATCCTTCACCTCGTCGTCGTTGAGGATCCTGTTGGCCGCGTGGACGGATATCCTGAGGATGTCCTTCGAGACGGCGTCCATGAGTTGATTCGAAAAACTCGACTCACCTTCCTTGGAATTGAGGATCAGATCATCGGCCTTCTCTGCCAGCTGCTGTATCATGGAATTCGAGTCTTTTTTCATTTTCCTTCTCCTTTCTGTAAATTAGTCGGGCCGAATTTGAATCCCGCCCTGACGTGATTGTCAATGAATTTTTCAGCCTTCTTCACGTCCACGTTTCCGATCCAGTTCTCTGCCGTCCTGAACGTGCCCGCCTCCCTCTCCACCCCGATGAACTTCCGTCCGGTGATCCGACACGCCACCCCGGTGCTCCCGCTCCCCATGAATGGATCGAGGACGACGTCACCCGGCTTCGACGAGAGCATGGTCAACATCACGAGTAGCATGATGGGCTTCTGGGCGCTGTGCCTCTGCTTCTGGAAGGTGTCGAGGTATGACGGTTCTGCGAAGAACGACACGTCGGAGGGCTCTCCGTCGAACCTGAGTGGGAGGCCGCTCGTGAGGTCGAGGACGTTACCGAGATTACCCCTCTTGTCGTCAACCCACACCGGCTCCGAGTGGAAGGCGAGGACGTTGCCGAGTCCAGACCACCTGATCGGAGTCTTACCGTCAGGTCCGTAGTCCCATCCCCTCTTCACCCTCTCCCCTGTGGTCGGGTCCTTCTTGGTGTACGGTACGACCACCCTCCTCATGTACTCTACGGGGTCCCAGTGATACTCCTCCGACTTCGTGAGGTGCATCCACTCTTCCCTGAGGCTCTTGAGCTTCCTCTTCGCACCCCTCCCCTTGTGGCGGGCCATGCAGATGGAGTTCTCGTAGTGATGGACGAACGGAGTCCTGTGGACGGCCCTGAGGACGGGCTCCACCATGGTAAATCCCCAGGAGAACCAGAGGGTCCCAGTGGGCTTGAGGAGCCGGTGGACGAGGGTCATCCACTCGACCGTGAAGTCTTCGAACTCCGACTCGGACCCGAAGGAGTCCCAGACGTGTTCCTCGTCTTCGTGATCGTTCTTATAACTTATTCCGTACGGCGGATCGGTGACGCAGATGTCGATCGACTCGGGCTCCATTGACCTCATGATGGAGAGGCTGTCTCCGTTGTGGAGGATTTTATTCATGAGTATTGAGTTTAATTATCAGAAAGTGAAGGGGCTTAAAAGTCTATCGGGGCTTTTCTGATCGTGCTGTACACGTACGAGGCCGTCATCTTGAGGAGGTCGGCGGCTTCTCCGTTGAGGCCTTCCGCCGCGTCGGAGATCATACTCCTCCACGTCTCCTTGTCTATCCCACGGGTCTTCTGGAGGACCCTTCGCAGGGCCTTATTCAAGTCTACGCTGTTTCCGTCTTCCGCGAAGAACACGGCGTCGCTGAGGTCGGGCCCTTCGTACCCTTCGGATTCTTTTAGTCTGTCACCCAAGATGGTTTTGAACAGCTTGCTCATCTCACTCTCCGTCCAGGATCTTCTCGGCCTCATCGGGTTCCATTCCGAATTCCCGTATGAGTATCTTCCTCGCTCCACCGTAACTGATCTTGTCGTTCACGAGGTCATCGCAGATCTGGGCCAGGAGCTCGTCCTGGTCCAAGTCTTCATCGTAGTCGTATATCGTTTTGGATTTCGATGAGAATCCCTGAGGGGAGTAACCCGGGATCATCTCCCTGAGTTTATTTTCCAAAAGGTTTTTTTGAACAGGAGCCACCTCTATGCTGTCCCAGAGCTGTTGAATCAAAACGCAGCTCCTGGTGAGCTTGGCTCCCATTTCGGGTCGGGCCCAGTCGGCCAAGTCCCGGAGGAACCTGATCACGTCAGGAATTTGAGCAAGATGGTACTCGTTGAGATTCATACCTATCTTCCTATCAAATAGCTCTCCGCTTGATTCACGGAGAAACTCACCGACCAGAGATTCGTTCAAATCTTCCGGTCCGTCGTCTTCGAAGATGAGCCAGCACTCTTCACACAGCATCTCTCCCTTGGCTTCACTCCACCGGAGCTCGTCTTCCGACTCCACTTCGTTACCGCACTTTTCACAGTGGATCCCATCCTCGTCTGGAAAGGAGTCCCACTCATCATCGCTCATTTTACTTTCCGAACAGCCGACTGTCGTCGTGCTGATTGGGCTCAGTCTGGGCGATATCGTCGCTGGCTCCGCCGCCCATCTGAGAGGAGTTTAACGAGGAGGGTATCCCCTCGATCCCGTCTTCCGATGGGGACCTCGTCATGTGATAGTCGCCGTCGTTGGCTTCCCTCATCCTGAGGAACTCGTCCACCGTCGACTCCTTCTTGGCCTCGGGTTTCTTCTTCTCGTCCTTCTTCTCGCCCTCTTTCGCGGCGAGGATCCCCTTAATGAACTCTCCCTTCTCCTCGGCTTCCCTGAGGCGCCTCATGTTCGGATGGGAAGAACCGTAGACTTCCTCGAAGAGCTTGGAGAATTTCGGGTTGATCAACTCCTTCTCCGCGCCCTCGAAGAGCTTGTTGTCTTCGCCGTAGATCTCGTCGAAGCTCCTCCGCTCGTCGGTGCTGGCCGAATAGGCCTCTCTCAAACTTCTCCTGCTCATGGTTCAATCTCCTTATTTTCTTCGTCAGGATCATTCACCTGAGGTTCCCCGATGGGCTCCTCAGTGGAATCTTCTTTCAATTTAGTTCCCCCGGTTCCTTTTTGTCCGGGCCAGGGTGGGGGTGGGAACTGCATCTTCTTTCCGTGTACCTTATAAAACTCTTCGTATCCCGGGAACACCGGTCCCGGGAAGTGGTGCTTGTGGATCAACGATACGAATATGGCCTCTCCCAGCCTGTTCTTCCACACCTTGAAGGAGTGAGGGTCGAATATGATCCCCTTGAGGAGGTTCGAGATGACGAGCTCGTCGAGCATCTCCTTGATCCCCTCGAGGCTCGTTCCCCTGAGGGCCTTGGCTATCTCTTCCCTGCAGATCTCCCGGATCTTCTCCTGGACTGACTCCTTGTCCAAGACTTCGTCACCGTCCACGTAGAGTTGGTCGTACTTGTCAGTCTTGATGGTGTCACCGTCGTACTTGATGAGTTCGGTGCGGATCTTCCTGGGCCTGTAGCCCGTCGGGGTCTTCGGTCTGATCGCGTGGCCGTCATCGAGGAGCCTCCACATGGCATCGTCGAACCCGGCCACGTCTTCCGGACGGATCGGGATCTTCACGGTGATGTTGAGCCTATCATCGTCGAACTCGAACTGGGCCCGGTCGAGGACGGGCCTGAGCATCTTGTAGAGTTCTCTGGAGGTCATTCTTCCCCCGCTATCATCTCGGCCAGTTCATTCCTCTTCTTCTTGGACAGCTTCGTCACGTCGGACCAGGCTATCCCCTGGCGATTGAGCATCTTCTTCACCCTCTCCATGGTGACTTCATTCCAGCTTCCAGGAATCCTGTTCATCTCGGTGAAGTCTTCCGGGGTCAGTTCCGGATCTTTGATCATGTGGTAGGCCACGTTCCCGGCGTGCCACGTCCCAGTCTTGTTCTTCCTGGCGGAGGTCCAGAGACCGTGGTCTTTCAAGAAACCTCTGAACTTGTCAGTCAAGTCTCCAGACTTCTCCTTCGGCCTATCTGATGACGTCTTCTTTACGGGCGCCGCAGCCTCCGAGGGCTTCGCCGTTATATACTTCGTGACCCCTTCCGGTCCGAGGTCCCTAATGACTCTGGTCAGGTCTTCATACCTGATCCCGTAGTCACTCAAGATTTCCACCACTTCCCTGAGATAACCGGCGAGGGTGTTCCTTGAGACCTGTTGATACTTGTCGGTCAGGACTTTGAAGGAGTCGGCTTCCGGTCCCGCTTCGATGACGGTCTTCAGAATGTCTATCGGAATGACCCCTCCTGCCTTCGGAGTGGTGACGTCTGGATCCACCACCGCCTGCTTCCAGTTCGAGAGGAACTCCTTCCACTCTTCCCTGGCTATCACGGAGTCGACCGTCGGATCCGAGTAGTCTTCGGACTCCTGCTTCGAGTCCATGTACGTCGGATCGTACATTCCTACTTGGAGGGCCGCGCCTCCGCTCTGGGCCGATCTGACTCCCTTCTTGATACCTGGGGTGTCGGTGACTCCAGAAGCTGAGTCATTATAGTTTGACTCCTTCGCGGAGTTATTGAGCTTGTTCCAATAATAGAGCTCAAAGTATTTGAACAGGTCTCCAGATTGGATCCGTTCGGGATTGAATGTTTCCAGAGCGCCTTTCGTATCAGCGTAGTCTTTATTTCCATGGGTGAGGGTCTCGTACGCGATCGCCGCCCAGTCATAGAAGGCCCCCTGCTCGAGCTTTCTTCTTCTAGCATTCGGACTAGGGCCGAGATATCTTTTCCAGAAAGCCCGACCGATCGCGTCAGACGATTTAAGCCAGATATAGTCGACGGCAGACTTGTCACCCCCTGAGGCGGCCTTGAAGATCTTCGATTGTTTTTCTTTCGTCGTATCATACCGTCCCCACTTCTCCTCCGCCGCCCTCTTATCGGTCGGCTTTATACAGCTCCTGAAGTCGTACTTCTGATTTGAGGTCCCCGCCTCTCTCAAGATGGCTCTATTCAGCCTATAGTTGTGCTTAAATTCCTCTACGAGGCGTGCTCGATCAGTCATGGAGATTTAGTGAGATACTTCCTCATGTACCGGAGGCCTTCGTGATCGTGGGTCGACTTGAAACCGAGCTTTTGATAGTACGGGACGAGACTCAAGTCCCTCGTCTGGAGGGTCAATGACAGGAGGCTCAGGTCTCCGCACATGGATTCGACGGCCGCCATGATGTTCTTTCCGTATCCCCTGGACCTGACGTCGGATCTGACTTCCAGCACGGAGACGTGGCACGATTTAGGTAGGACCCGATCGGCCGTGATACAGACGACCCCGACGGGAGGTGGATTCTCTCCGTCCTGGACGGCCAGCATCCAGATAAACTTATCAGACTTGTAGGTATCACCGTACGTCGATCCCCCGTGACCTAAGTACTCGAAGGCCATCGGGAACCACGACGGATCCATATTCTCTATCTCGTCGAACCCGACGACTCTAAGATTCATCGGTCAGTTCCCTCACTACGTCCGGGTCGATCCGGTGAAATGATCTACTTTCCCTCATGAGCCTTCCTACGTCCTGAACGTTTCTCGCTCCGTGTCTCCTCATGAGGTTCTTCGTTTCTTCTTTACTGATGGGTTTTATGATAAGTTCCCTCAAGTACTTCAGACGGATGGACCTATTTCGACCTAGTTCCTCTCTCAAACACTTTTCAGCAGCTTTCGAAATATCCATTTCGTCGCTGACCCCGTGAGCCGCGTTTGATTCCACTTCCTTCAGAACGTCAGAATATACGATTCCCCCTTCCCTCCTATTTGGATCCGGAGAGAGTATGAGTCCATCCCGTCGTCTCTTGAACTCTTTGAGGGTCATACGCTACTGTTGGAGGAGGGCATCCATATTGGGATTGTGGGTCTCGGCGATTTCAATGGCGTCCCGCCATACGGTGGCGATGGTCGCCGGATCCATATTCTTGTACCGTCCCTCTTCGAGATCGAAGAACTTGTCGAACGCCTCGGACACCGCGTGGGCGACATCCTGGGTGAGGTCGAAGAGCTCCTCGTCGAAGCTGTCTTCCGGGCTCCCGTCAGAAAATTTCGAAGGACCGTAATCCGCCGGATCTGGGCTCGTGAGAGAAGTCTCCTTCAACTCGTCCTCCCTGAGGATCCTGTCATCGTTCCTGTCTATGGTGCTGAGAAACTCCTTCAGCACGTCCTTCGATCGGGGACTGGCCCCGACCATCTTCCCGATCTCATTCAGGGTAGCTCTATCTTTCATCGAAGTCCTCCTCAGACTGTAAGAATTTATTGTTTTCTTTGATCATGCTCACGGCCTTGTCTATGACTTCCAAGAGCTCGTCGTCGGAGCAGTCTGAGTCCCGACAAAACTCGTTGAAAGCCTTATCGAACCTCACGTAGAGGTCTTCGATGTAAGAGAAGTCCACCTCGCCGCCCAGCTCTTCTCTGAGATTTCCTCCGAGAAAAGTGTCCACCAAGTCTTTCATTTAATATCTCCTGCTTTCAATCTAGTCTGAACAAAAAGGCCCGAGACGCTAGGGAGGATGCGTTCTCGGGCCACACAGATGAAAAGCTGTGCTGCTTACTGTTGCTGTTCTTGGGCCGCTTCGTTCTGGGCCTGTTCGGTGTTACCCGTCCCCTTTCCGAAGCCCCTGTCCTGTCTCCGGGTCTCGTGACCTTCGTAGAACTTTTCGAGGTTTACGGTATTCTTCAACTCTTTGAAGTACTCCAGGGACTCGTCGTAGTAGATCGTGGCCGGATTCGGGTCCTGCCTCTCCAGGATCCACTGGACGAGCTTCTGACCGAAGCTTATGAACTGTGGGACGGAGCTCGTGTTGAACACGTGAACGTGGCATATTCCCTCGTACGAGGAGTCGATGACTTCCGCTCCGATATCGAGCTTCTGCATCGTGGCCACACCGCTCTTGTTGTGAGCTTTCAAGACCCACTCCTTGTCGAACCTCGTCCTGATGTAAGTCGGGATGAGGATATCCTGGTGGGGGTTCACCTGGATGAACACTCCCCTGTCCGGGTCCTTCTCGTCGACCTGGCCGGAGCTGACTATCGACCACCTGATCGGTTGTCCCGGGTTCTTCGCCGCGAGGTCGTTGCAGAACTGCTCGGTGAAGTGGGGACAGAACACGTCCCATCCGGCGTCGTAACCGTCGTCCCTCTTGGGCGGCATCGTCGGTCCGCAAACGAAGAATTTCAAATTTCCTGTCATCTTAGTCTCCTATGTTATGTCTTGATAAATTAACGTCGATCATTCCCTTCTCCCGTCTGAGATCGTTCCTGTCGATCCCGCTCGACGAGAGGAACTCCCGTATGAGCTCTGAAGACCTCTTCGATTCCGAGATCCTCCTCAACCCCTTGAGCCCCCTCACCGCGTCTTCGGCGGAGTAGCAGGCCGTCACTTCGATCGGGTCCGAAGAGAATAAGCCTATCCCCTCGTGGTCTGACCCGTCGACGTTTTCGTTGTTGTAAAATCCGTCGTATCCGAGCTCGGCGATCACGTCGATCAGGTATCCCTTATTCGAAACGTTTCCGAGGGTCATCTTGTCAAAGAGGGGACACCTACGATGGGCGGTGTCGTGGTGCTCACCATGATGGCGCTCGTGGCGTGCGTGATGATATTCATCGTGGCACTGCACGTTGAATACACATCGTTGCAACATGCTATCGAGTACTCGAAAGGAATCCGCGCAGCGCTTCTTGTGGTGTTCACGACACTCGCATGCGGGCTACTCGGATTCATCGATGATGCGGCGAAGGTGACAAAAGAACGCTCGCTGGGGCTTACTGCCCGCGCCAAGCTCATCGGACAGATTACCGTTGGCATCGTATTCTCGTTGGCAGCTGTCAACTGGGTAGATGTATCGCCCGACATCGTCATTCCGCTTACAACTGCGCACATTCCGCTCGGTATCGGTGCGGCTACGCTGCCGTGGTTCGGAGAAGCAACACTCTTCGTGCCGTGGCTCTATATCCTATTTACGACGTTCATGCTTGTGGCAATGAGTAACGCCGTCAATCTTACCGACGGGCTCGACGGTCTTGCCGCCGGTACCGTCACGATTGTCGCACTTGTTTTCGCTGCTATCGGGTAGGCGCAAAACGTGTTGCCGGTTGCGCTTGTCGCAAGTGCCGTTGCGGGTGCGTGCATCGGTTTTCTTTGGTACAACAGCTATCCTGCCGATATCTTCATGGGAGATACCGGTTCGCTGGGGCTTGGCGGTACCATCGCTGCCCTTGCTGTCGTTACAAAAACCGAACTGCTACTTCTCGTTATCGGAGGCATTTTTGTTATCGAGGCACTTTCGGTCGTCATCCAGGTGGCGTGGTTCAAGCGTACGCGCCGCAGGGTGTTCAAGATGGCGCCGATTCATCATCATTACGAGATGCTCGGTTGGTCCGAGACGAAGATCATGGTGCGATTCTGGATTGTGACGGCGATGTTCGGTAGCCTTGGTTTTGCCATCTATTTCTTCCAGACAGGGCGATTAGGCGGATAGTATATGCAGAAGCGAACGAAGTTGTAGAAAGCAGTAGAAAATGCAGCAGAAAACACAGCACAAAGCACACAGGCAACC
>Ga0209737_10000808_pt1 | contig 24149 bp, 16 predicted proteins | sample TergutCu122P3_FD_187284 | JGI IMG/M metagenome (GOLD analysis project Ga0209737, IMG submission 187284) | Cubitermes ugandensis P3 segment gut microbial communities from Kakamega Forest, Kenya - Cu122 P3 (SPAdes) (version 2) | ecosystem: Host-associated > Arthropoda: Insects > Digestive system... | reverse complement strand
AAAAAAGTAAAAACATTAAACTTGCAAGATGAATATGACTTAGTACTCTACAACGGAACATCTGTGGTAATTATCGAAATAAAATACAAAGCCGACTCGGATGATATTGAAACCTTACTTAAAAAAGTGCTCACTTTTAAAAAGTTGTTTCCCGAATATGTGAATTATGAACTCTACCTCGGATTAGCGGGGTTTAGCATGAACAAAAAGGTTGAAAAGGAAGCTCTTAAAAAAGGTATTGCCGTGATTAAACAAGTGGGCGACACGATGGTTATTAATGATGAGCATCTAAAAGTGTTTTAATTCAATATTACCCCATTTTTTTCGTGCAAAACAATCTTTTGTCTCTTTCTAAAATCTGTTTTTCCATATTTTTTCGCCCCTCTTCTTCCGACAGCCAACTGTTGCACTGCCCCAACAATAGCTCGGTGCGAACCATAGCAATTCTTACCATATTAACACTCTCTTGTTTTAGTAGTCGTTCCTTTGTCATATTCTTATGTTTTTTTTCGGCACAAAAATATAACGCAACTGCATATAATTATTACGTAAATTTACGTATTCTCATCAAGTAATTTTACGTAATTTCAAACCAAAATGTACTGCCTTTATCGATTTCGCTTTCGATGTGGAGTTTGCTGTTGTGTTTTTCAAGCAGTTCTTTACAAACAATGAGACCTAATCCGGTGCCGGTTTCGTTTGCTGTACCTTTTGTAGAAAAGTGGCGCGCCGCGTCTCTACCGGACAATTTTCGGATTTGTTCTTCTGTCATGCCGATGCCGGTATCGGAAACGGAAATCATAAATTTTTCATTTTCTTTTGGTAAAACCGACAAAATTACATTTCCTTCCGGCAATGTAAATTTAATGGCATTATCTACCAGATTGCGCACAACTGTTTTGAGCATATTTATGTCGCCAGTAACAAAAGCCGTATCGGGTAATTCTACAATCAGTTCTATTCCTTTATTTGCCGCCAATGCATTGAAAAGGGTCTCGGTGTCTTCCCGCAACTCAGCGGCTATATCAAATTGAACGGGTTTATATATCATACGTCCAATTTGCAGTTGCGCCCAGTTGAGCAGGTTATACAGTAATTCCACCAATCCGTCTGCCGATTTCACAAGACCTTTACAGTAGTGTTCCAATTGAGCGGGATTCCAAATTGTAGCGTTATCAAGCAATATTTTCAGGGCTTCCCGCTGTGCTACCGTTGGGCTTTTTAAATCGTGAGAAATAATACTGAAAAACTTGTCTTTAGTGGCGTTCATCTTGCATCGTCAATTTGAGTCATACTACTATGAATCTTTGTTAATGTTCCACATACATACCAAGGTAATTCGGCATCACGAAATATTTCTAACCCCTTAACATAATATTCAATGGCTTCATGATATTTTTGTTGCTCTTCAAAATAAGAACCAATGTTAGCAAGGGTAACTCCCATAGGAGTTTTACTGCCTATTCGCTCTTGAATTGCTAATGCCTTTGACAAGTATTCATAATCTTTATCATAATTCTTAACATCAGCATAGGTTGATGCAATGTTACAATATATTCTGGATACTGTTTCCTCGTCATTCTCTTTTTCATAATACTCAAGTCCTTTATATAAGTAAAAAAAAGCACTATCGTGTTTTTCCTGATACCTGAACATAGTCGCTATATTGACTTGATTTTTTGCTAACTTTTCCCAATTATGCTCCTTTTCATGAATATTAATCGCCTTGTGAAGATAGAACACCGCACTATCTATATTATTATCGTAATAGTAATTTATACCTAAACCCGTATAAGCATCTGCCAACCAAAATGCCATCTTTTCTTTGATTGCAATTTTTTCTTGTTGCCACGAATAGGAAAACGATTTTGGCAAATCCACTTTTTGATAATACGTTTGAAGTTCGCTTAATGCGCTTAGTTGTGCCTCTGTATTGCCAACTTCCAACACCCATTCTAATGAATCAACTTCAGATTCAAATTCGGGTTTAGTAATAGACTCGCCGGCTGTTTGCTGTTTAATCTCTTCGGTTTTTTTGGAGCCACATCCCAATAGCAGAAAACAGAGAAGCAGAAAGAAAACTCTGATTATCCCGTTTTTCAAGGCATACTGCACCATTTCAACGGTGTTGTTTATGCCGAGTTTGCGAAAGATGCGGGTTTTGTGGCATTCGATAGTTCTGGAACTCAAGTTTAACCGGTCGGCAATTTCTTTGCTTTGCAGTCCTTTGCTGCAAAGTTCAACAATTTCCTTCTCTTTCTCGCTAAATACCACCGTTTCTTCAGCGGCTCTCTTTTTTGCTACATAAACACGGTACAAAATATTAGCAATATCTTTTCCAAAAAACTCCAATCCTCTCATAATGGAGTGGATAGCTTCCACAATCGCTTTTACGCCGCCCTCTCGTTTTGAGATAAAGCCGTCTATGCCGATTTCCACAAGTTCTCTAATTGTTTCCTCTGCATCTTCGGTAGAGATGACTAATATTTTCATTTCCGGTTTTTCCTGTTTGAGACGGCGGGCAATCTCAACTCCCGACATATCGGGCAGTTTGATGTCGAGCAAAACAATATCGGGACTTGTTACTTTGAGCAGACTAAAAAATTCTGAACCGGTTTCTGCTTCGGCAACAATTTCAATGTCGGGATAATTATTTTGGAATGCGGTTTTGAGCCCCAGTCTGTATATTTCGTGGTCTTCCACTAAAATTGCAGTAATCATAAAAGTGATATTTGGCGCAAAAATAGAAAAAAAAGGGCATCGCAATTTGAGTAATTTTACTTAAAGAATCCGGATTTTTATTACGTAAAATTACGTAACGGAATTAGGTAGAAATACGTAACCGGAACTCATTTTTCTTTACCTTTTTTGCAGCCGATACTAATTAGAAAAACCGTTCTTTGACATCCTGAATTTGCACGAAAAAAAAAACACGCTACCCCTTGACAAACGGGTTTTATTTGTGTATATTTGCCGCCGATACTTAGGCAGAGACTTTGATATTCCGTAGTAACTTTCTTTCCACAAAACTAATCTATAATTAACTAATATTCAATGTTATGAACAATCTAACACCCCAACCAACCCCTATTACTTACGAAGTTTTAATGGCTTCAATGTACGAAAACGACCGCTTTATCAGAGAAAAATTCGCCGAAACCGACCGGCTATTTAAAGAAACGAGAGAAGAAATGAAAGAAACCGACCGGCAAATAAAAGCTGTGAATAAACAACTTGGCGGAATGGGAAACTCTAACGGCGATATGGCGGAAACCTACTTTATAAATAGTTTTACTAAAAAAATGTTTTTTGCAGGTCAAAATTACGACAGTATTTCAAAAAATCTTTCTAAAAAAGTAAAAACATTAAACTTGCAAGATGAATATGACTTAGTACTCTACAACGGAACATCTGTGGTAATTATCGAAATAAAATACAAAGCCGACTCGGATGATATTGAAACCTTACTTAAAAAAGCACTCACTTTTAAAAAGTTGTTTCCCGAATATGTGAATTATGAACTCTACCTCGGATTAGCGGGGTTTAGTATGAACAAAAAGGTTGAAAAGGAAGCCCTTAAAAAAGGTATTGCCGTGATTAAACAAGTGGGCGATACGATGGTAATTAATGATGAGCATCTGAAAGTGTTTTAATTCAATTAAGAAATAAGACTTAAGAATTAAGAGTTAGAAAAAATTCTTACCTTTTGCGGAAATTTCTTCTATCTATTTTTTCATTTTAACATTTGTTAACATTTGAAAAAATTTTTTAAAACGTTTAATTTTAATTAATTAACCTGTTTTTTACTCTAAAACAGAGGATTCATAGTGTGAGAAATTGAGTATAATTACTCAGAAAAAGTCATTTTTTTTTTTTATTTTTTTACAGCGAAATTCTGATTGAGAATTACGAACTATCGAATCTCTTAATTTTTAATTCTTAATTCTTAATTGAAACTCCGTTCTTTGACATCCTGAAAAGTTTACACGTTAAGTTTGTGAAATAATATTATTTTCGCGCCATAATTATAAATGTAAAAATTATGACGGTAATAAGCACTCAAGAATTTGTAGCCAACCAAAATATGTATTTTAATATGGCGATTAACCAAGATGTTTGTATTAAAAGAAATGAAGGTATGTTTTACATTCGGTACAATCCTGTTGCAGAGACTAACAACTATTTATGCTTTGAGCCTGATGATGAGTTTTATAATTCTATTACAATGGAAGAGGCGCGAAGAAAATTACATTTACTCGTTGATAGATTATACGCAAAGAAATGAATGTAATAATAACCCCAAAGGTTTACGAGTATTTAGAAAACCTTGTAATTATTCTCTACGAAAATGAATATTTCGGATTTGAAGAATCGGCAAGAAAATATGTTGATGATTTGTATTACGACATTACAGAAACCTTACCCGTTTGTGTAAAGAAACCCGCACCCAAGTATTTTGATAAATACGGAAAAGGAATGTACTATGCAAGTTTCAGAAAAAACAAAAATACGCAATGGTTTGCTTTTTTTAGAATATACAATAAAAACGGAGAAGTAATTTATCAAGTTCGCTTCATCGCAAACAACCATACCGTAGCGCAATACCTGTAAAACAACCTTACAAATTCAACGTGTAAACAAAACGAAACGTTGGAGTTGGGAGTTTAAATCCTCCTTACCCCATTTTTTTCGTGCAAAACAATCTTGTTTCAGCACAGAGACACAGTGTACTCAGAGTGACACAGATTTTTCTCTGTGCGCCGCCGTGCCCTCCGCGCCTCTGTGCTGAAAAAGGCTCAATCGGAAAATTGGGTGTAAAACAAACTGTAGTGCTTTCAATTGTGCTGTATTCCGCGCTCGGAGAGCGCACACCTATCTAAGCAGTACGCTCAGCGTACTGTACCAAGGATAGTAACTCACACCACCACACGCCGCCGTAGGTGGCGAACAAAACCGTTGTGTAACAAGTAGTTTGCCTCCGCTGGAGGCGTAGGGAGTACGTGCATCTTTCTTACAGTAGCCTTAGGCTACTGCTTAGATAGGTGTGCGCTCTCCGAGCGCGATACGCAACAAATTCAGGATATTCCGATACATTAGAAAAAGTGTTTTCCCACCCGATTTTCCGACTGACCCCTGAAAAAAGTGAACAACACAAAAAAAAACGAAAAAAATGTACAAATTAGTCCGAAAGAACGGTATTCGGACTAACTTTTAATGAGAATTCCATACAAATTAAAGCCTTTCTATACTTCTGCACGCTTAAAGTGTTTAGCAATAAAAAAAATAATTATTAACAAAAAAAATAAATCTTATGAACAAAATTACGAATTACGAATTACTAATTACTAATTACGGGTTGCCTCAAACACACGGCAAAACTCTTAAATTTTAAATCTTTAAATTTTAAATTTTTAAATCTTACGCTCTTACGCTCTTACGCTCTTACGGTCTTCTTCCTCTTAGCCACGACCGTACTAACCGCCCAAACCTGGCCCCCCGCGGGAGGCCTCCCCGGCGACGGACTATCTGCTGCCACCGCGTGGGAAATCTCTACCCCAGAACACCTTGCGGCGCTCGCCACCTACGTGAACGCCGGACAAGGTGCCGCCACCAGTGGAAAATTCTACAAATTGATGAACGATATTGACCTTGGTGGTTATGCAAACTGGAATCCAATAGGAAACGCCAATAATCTATATTTTAGTGGTACTTTCGATGGAAATTGGTTTGTGATAAAAAACCTTAAAATAACAGCTAGTAGTAGCTACAGAGGTTTGTTTGGAGTTCTTAGTAATGCAACCATTAAACAACTTGGAATAACTGGTTGTGACATTAGTGGTTACCAAAATGTTGGAGGATTGGCAGGAGTATGCACAGGGAATAACGCCATTAATTATTGTTATGTTACAGGAAAAGTAACCGGACAAAATTATGTTGGTGGTTTGGTTGGGCAATCAAGCCTTGGGGGAATTCATAACTGTTACACAAATTGTGAAGTGAGTGGATTAGATGCGGTAGGCGGATTGGTTGGGAGTAATTCTGCCACTATATACAACAGCTACACAACAGGCTCAGTTAGTGGGCAAAGCCAGGTTGGAGGATTTGTAGGCTTAAATAATGCTTATACGACATTAACCGTAAACTACACTACCTGTTCTGTAACAGCAACCGGCACTAACGCTGAAATTGGTGGCTTAATAGGCAAAGACCTTACCAATCAGGATGTCAAAAACTGCGTGGCAGCCAATACATCGGTTGTTGCCACACAAACAACAAGTAATATCAATCGTATATTTGGTGCTGTTAACGACATAAGTTTACATAAAAACAACTATGCCCTGTCCACAATGATTGTAACTGCCAACGGTGTAAATGTAGCCCTCGGCACAATTGGACACAACCAAAAAGCCGGTGCCGACGCCACTATGTCCACTTTAAAATCTTTCGATTTCTACAACACTGCAAGCAACTGGAACGGTGGAGCGTGGAGCATTGCCACCGCCGCCGATAACAGCAAGGTTTGGCGTATAAGCTGCGATGGCACTATGCTTCCGTTCTTGCAGTGGCAACAGGGAATAGTTTGTCCCAACGCTTGCTACACCATCACCCCCTCTGTTGTGGGCGCAAACGGCACCATCTCGCCCAACACCCCACAAACCGTGGCAGAAGGCTCTAACGTTACTTTTACCATAACAGCGGCAAACAACTTTTACACTATAAATCAAGTCCTCATAGATAATGTCCCTATAGACCTTAGTGTCCTTGAAAACGGCAACCAATACACTTTCTACGACTTAGATGCCAACCACACCATAGCCGTATCCTTTAAACTCGCGGGCTTCTGCGGCGGCACAGGCACACAACTTGACCCCTACCAAATCTGCGATGCGGCAAGTTTGGCACAGTTAGCCTCCTTCGTGAACGCCGGAAACGGAAACGCTACCCAAAATGTGTATTATAAGATGACGGCGGATATTGATTTGGCAGGAACAGCGTGGGGAACGAACTGGACGCCGATAGGAAGTAATTTTTTTAACTCAAGCGGATACTGTTTTCAAGGTAATTTTGACGGAAATAATTATGCCGTGCGAAATCTAATTATTACAGGCGGTGCATATTTGGGGTTGTTTGGTGGCACAACAGGCAATGCTTATATTCAAAATCTTGGAATAGAAAATTGTAATATTACATCATCAAACGCTTATGTTGGTGGTTTAGTGGGAACAACCAATAATTCTACTTTTGAGAATTGTTATGTTACAGGAAAAGTTGAAACTACGCTTTCAGGAAATACCGAAATAAATATTGGCGGTTTGATAGGAAATTGCGGTACTTCTACTGCTATAAATAAATGTTATTCTACGGCTAACGTAACCGGTGGCGGAAATAATGTTGGTGGTTTAGTGGGATATATAGTCGCTTCAAATATCAATAACTGCTACACCACAGGAAATGTAAGTGGAGGGACTATGGTTGGAGGATTGGTTGGAATGAATCACACTTCTACTATTGCTAATTGCTACGCTACAGGCAGCATTAGCGGAACAGTTGATTATGTAGGGGGCATTGCAGGTCAAAATTATGGCACTACTCGTAATTGTGTTGCAGCGAATGACAAAATTACTGTTACAGCAACTACCAGTAAAATTAACCGTATTTCAGGACCATCTGGTTTTGCTGGAGAATACTTTAACAATAACTACGCATTTGAAGATATGATAGTAACCTCCGGCGGTAATCCTGCAAACATTGGCGCACCTGCCCTTAACGGACATTCCGGCGCCAACGCCACTATGGAACAACTCAAATCTCTTTCTTTCTATACCACCAACAGCAACTGGAACGCCACAAATCCGTGGAGCATTGCCACCACCGCGAGCGAAACTGCGTCTTGGCGTCTTTGCGAGAGTCCTTTACACCTCCCCTGGCTGCAATGGCAAGGCGAAAAGGATTGTACCCCCCCGCCGTTTGTTGCCGTTACCAACATTACCGGAATACCCACCGTAATGCTGGCAGGCACCACTGCTACCCTAAACGGCGTGGTTGCCCCAACAGATGCCACAAACCAAGAAATTGTGTGGACAATAACGACCCCAGGCACTACCGGTGCCACGCTAAACACCGGTGTTGTCCCTAACGTCCTTACTGTCCCCACCCCCGGCACCCTTACCCTAACCGCCACCATTACCAACGGCTTAACCCCCACCACCGATTACACCCAAACATTTACCATTGATGTATCAAATGTAATATATATAGTGGATGCCCCCAACCAAAACGGCGTTAACAAATTCCTGTGGACAGAGATGCCCGCCGCGCTCACTGCCTTACAAGACGGCTGGACGTTGGATATTAGCGGAGCCACACCGGAAACAGCCACCAGAGCCATTGACTTTGGCAACAAAAACGCTACACTGAAAGCCGTTACAACCAAAACCTATCCGTTAACCATTTCTACCACTGCCAACCTAACGTTGATTGATTATAACAGTACGCAGTCCTCAAGCATTAATCCGAGCATTTATATGAATCCTGTGGCTGCAACGGCGACGTTAAACATTGTTGGAAATTGTAATGTAATTAGCAATTATTCAGCCGGAAGCGGCGACAGTAACGGCGGTCGCGCTTTGCAGGCAACTAAAAATCTGATTATTGACGGAAACGGTACGGTATTGTTCAGCGGCGGTACCAACGGAATGGAATTTACTGCTGCAAATGTTACCCTTACTGTTAATGCCAATGTAACTGCCGAAATGAATTTTAAAGGCTCAAGTACACAGCAGGCGGGTCTTGTTTTCAGAAGCACAAAAGTAAACATTAATGGTAGTGGAACTCTTACAGCAAGGGCCTTACGTAACATTACTGCCTCTCTCTATTTCATAAATACCACTACACTTGATGCTACCTTTAGCGAACTTAGCAATTTGTCAATAGGAAGTGCTACCGGCGGTGCAGGTATTTTACTTGGAAAATATGATGGGCAAACGACTACTAATCATTCATTAACATTTAACCTTCCGAATGCAACAAATATTTCCGGTTATAATAATGTTACCGGCTTAGATGTCGCAGGGGCTGCTACCTGCATAACCACCATTACCAACTTGGGCGCAGATATAACCTTTACCGGTAACGGTACAGCAAACGGTATTGCCGTTCCCGGTACTCTTACAGTGAACGGTCCCGGCAAAATCTTTGCCAAAGGTGGCAACAGAGGTATCCATCTCGGCGGGAACACTTTAACCATAAACACCGATGTAACAGCAGAAAGTACGAATACTACAGGAGCCGCTTATGGTATTTATCTCAATGTGGCAAATTCAACTATTACAGGTAGCGGCAACCTTACTGCAAAAGGTACAGGAGCCACTTCAAGCGGTGAAGGAATTCTTGTTTCACAGGCAAACGCTACGCTGAACATCAGCAAATTGGCATCCCTTAACGTTTCCGCTGTGAATGCCAATGGAATTAATTTTCCGGGTACAGGAAACCACAAATTAATTTTTGAACTGCCGAATGAAACAACGATTAACGGAGGAACAGCCGGTGCCGGAGTTGCTTTTAACGGAAGCGCCGGAAGTGCGCATACTTTTACAAACAACGGTAATATAATCAATAGCAATGGTGCAACAGGTATTTACTCAAATTATAACCTTACCTTTAACGGAACAGGCAGTATCCATGCAACCGGGTCTAATATCAGGGGAATTTATATGTTCAATTCCAATATGAACATTACTTTGGGAGAAAGTGTAACTGTTACCGCTCAGGGAACAACTCCTGTTGCGCTTTCCGGCACCGGCAGCGTAATTTTCTCTACCGTTAACCATAAGTTAATCGTGTTCAACGTCAGCACCACCGCGCAAACCATCCCCTGCACCAAACCCGCCACACTGCCTCCTTATTGGAGCGTTATCGGCAACGGCACCATTACCACCGGCGATGAAACCACCACCCAAATGAACTACACTGTGGCTTCAACAGGCAAAGCCAGCGTGCAACTAACCCAAACTACCCCCACCCGCACCATTACCGTAATTACAGGCGGCAACGGAACGGTTTCCCCCTATCCGACGGTTACTGTACCCTACGGCGGCAGTCAAACGTTTACCATTACCCCCGACAATTGCCACATTATTGGCGAAATTTTAGTCAATAACCTCCCAATTGTCCCCCCAACCACCACATACACCTTTACCAACGTTAAAGAAAACCAAACCATTGACGTAACTTTCAAACCGGCAATATTAACGGAAGAGATTACCGAAACTATTTGCGAAGGCGAAACCTACGATTTTTACGGCGAAGCCTACCCTGCCGGCACTCACGAAATTGTAGTAGAAAACCCCGATGGATGTCCGGTAAAATATATCCTGACCGTTACGGCAAATCCGCACACTTCCGAATCGGTGTATAAAACCATTTGCGAGGGCGGCAGCTACTTCTTCAGCGGCGAAGAACTTACCCAAACGGGTGTTTACCAAATGTTTACAGAAAACCAATACGGCTGTGTTCATACTACAACGTTGTATTTAACCGTGAACAACATCGAGATTATTAACACCTTTGGCGAAATTTGCGAAAACAGCCTTTACGAATTCTTAGGCGAGTACTACCCCGCCGGCATACATACCATTGTGGTAGAGATTCCCGATGAGTGTCCGGTAAAATATATCCTTACGGTTACCGCAAATCCGCACACCTCCGAATCTATTTACAAGACCATTTGCGAGGGCAGCAGTTTCTTCTTCAACGGCGAAGAACGCACCGAAGAGGGCGAATATGTAATGTACACCGAAAACCAATATGGTTGTAAGCATTTTACTACGCTGTATTTGACCGTGAACAACATCGAGATTATTAACACCTTTGGCGAAATTTGCGAGGGCGGCGTGTTTGCGTTCTTAGGCGAGACCTACCCCGCCGGCGTGCATACCATTATGGTAGAGATTCCCGACGAATGTCCGGTAAAATATATCCTGACCGTTACCGCCAATCCGCACACCTCAGAATCGGTGTATAAAACCATTTGCGAGGGCAGCAGTTTCTTCTTCAACGGCGAAGAACTAACCCAAGAGGGCACTTACCAAATGTTTACCGAAAACCAATACGGCTGTGTTCATACTACTACGTTGTATTTAACTGTGAACAACATCGAGATTATTAACACCTTTGGCGAAATTTGCGAGGGCGGTGTGTATGCGTTCTTAGGCGAAACCTACCCTGTTGGTGTACACACCATTATGGTAGAGATTCCCGACGAATGTCCGGTAAAATATATCCTGACGGTTACCGCAAACCCGCACACTTCCGAATCGGTGTATAAAACCATTTGCGAGGGCGGCAGCTTCTTCTTCAACGGCGAAGAACTAACCCAAGAGGGCACTTACCAAATGTTTACCGAAAACCAATACGGATGCGTTCATACCACTACGCTGTATCTCACTGTGAGCGACATCGAGATTATTAACACTTTTGGCGAAATTTGCGAGGGCGGCGTGTTTGCGTTCTTAGGCGAAACTTACCCTGCCGGAGTACATACCATTATGGTAGAGATTCCCAACGAATGCCCGGTAAAATATATCCTGACCGTTACCGCCAATCCGCACACCTCCGAATCTATTTACAAGACCATTTGCGAGGGCGGCAGTTTCTTCTTCAACGGCGAAGAACGCTCCGAAGAGGGCGAATATGTAATGTACACCGAAAACCAATACGGCTGCGTTCATACTACTACGCTGTATTTAACTGTGAGCGACATCGAGATTATTAACACTTTTGGCGAAATTTGCGAGGGCGGTGTGTATGCGTTCTTAGGCGAAACCTACCCCGCCGGCGTGCATACCATTATGGTAGAAATCCCCAATGAATGCCCGGTAAAATATATCCTGACCGTTACCGCAAATCCGCACACCTCCGAATCTATTTACAAGACCATTTGCGAGGGCAGCAGTTTCATCTTCAACGGCGAAGAACGCACCGAGGAGGGTATTTACAGAATGTTTACCGAAAACCAATATGGCTGTGTTCACACTACTACGCTGTATTTGACTGTGAGCGACATTGAGATTATTAACACTTTTGGCGAAATTTGCGAGGGCGGTGTGTTTGCGTTCTTAGGCGAAACCTACCCTGTTGGTGTACACACCATTATGGTAGAGATTCCCGACGAATGTCCGGTAAAATATATCCTTACGGTTACGGCAAATCCGCACACTTCAGAATCGGTGTATAAAACCATTTGCGAGGGCGGCAGCTACTTCTTCAACGGCGAAGAACTTACCCAAGAGGGCGAATACCAAATGTTTACCCTAAACCAGTACGGCTGCGTTCACACTACTACGCTGTATTTGACTGTGAGCGACATCGAGATTATTAACACTTTTGGCGAAATTTGCGAGGGCGGCGTGTTTGCGTTCTTAGGCGAAACCTACCCTGCCGGCGTGCATACCATTATGGTAGAGATTCCCGACGAGTGTCCGGTAAAATATATCCTGACCGTTACCGCCAATCCGCACACCTCAGAATCGGTGTATAAAACCATTTGCGAGGGCAGCAGCTACTTATTCAACGGCGAAGCGCTAACCCAAGAGGGCGAATATGTAATGTACACCGAAAATCAATATGGATGTGTTCACACTACTACGCTTTATTTGACTGTGAGCGGAAAGGATACTACAAAAATCGCTGCCACCATTTTCTACGGCGAAACCTATAACTTCTACGGACAACTCTTAACCACTGAGGGTATCTACACCCACACCCTACAAACAATTCACGATTGCGACAGTGTTATTGAATTGACTTTGAGCGTTATTACCACCGGTTACACCATTATTGCCACCGCCACAGGAAACGGAACTATTACGCCCGCCGGAACTATCAATGTGCAACAGGGCGAAACCATTACTTTCTACTTCACCCCCGATGCGGATTATCGCATAGAGAGTGTTTTGGTGGATGGCAAAAACCAAAACAGTGCTGTGGGTCAGGGTAGTTACACCTTTAAAAATATTCGCCAAAACCACACCATTGAGGTAGTGTTTACCCACGTAAAATATACCATTACTGCCACTGCCGGTCCCAACGGTACAATTACGCCGGAGGGAGTGATTATGGTTGAAGAGGGCGGAACGGCTACCTTCTACTTTACTCCTTTTGCCGGTTATAGTATTCAGGAAGTACTTGTAAATGGCAAAAGCGATAACAAGGCAGCGAAAGACGGTTTTGTTACTTTAAAGAACATTAAATCCAATCAAACCGTTCACGTTACTTTTGTGAGCAATGCACTTACAGTTACTGCCACTGCCGGTCCCAACGGTACAATTACGCCTAAGGGTGTAATTACGGTTGAAGAGGGCGGCTCGGCTACCTTTACCTTTACTCCATTTGCCGGATATGTAATTCAGGAAGTGCTTGTAAACGGCAAGAAAGATAACAAGGCAGCGAAAGACGGATTTATTACGCTAAAAAACATTAAATCCAATCAAACCGTTCACGTAACGTTCAATGCAGTTTCTAATACTCCGCCTTTGGATATTACCGAGACAGATATTCACAATGTTACCGTTTACAGTCATCAAAACACGGTTTACGTGAAAAACCAAAATGCTGTTGCCTTACAGTCAATCATCATTACCGATATGATTGGGCGCGTGGTTTACCAAAGTAAAGTTTCCCTGCCCGAGCCTGTCATCACCCTTGACGTGTCCGCAGGTATTTACATAGTGAGATTGATTTCACAAACCAACAGCACAATCATTTCCAAAGTTTCGCTAACTAAATTTTAGTAAACCGGAACTGTAATTCTAACGAAAAAGGGCTGCCCAACAAGTAAAGGCAGCCCTTTTTTATACTAAGCGAATCTCAATCGTTTCGGTGTCGGTAACTTAGCGACAAAAATCAACGATATTGAACTAAATGTTATTTATTCAATTTTTCAAATTCCTGCATACAGGCAACTAATGCCTCCACACTTTCGATGGGGCAGGCATTGTAGATAGAGGCGCGGAATCCGCCCACGGAGCGGTGTCCTTTAATACCCACCATGCCGCGTTCTTTGGCGAATTTCATAAAATCATCCTCTTTATCTTTATATGGCTCGGTCATTACAAAACAAACGTTCATCAAAGAGCGGTCTTCTTTGGCGGCTGTTCCCACAAACATACTGTTTCTGTCAATTTCATCGTAAAGGATACCGGCTTTTTTCTCATTATGCGCTTGCATTGCTTTCAAACCGCCCATCTTCTTAACCCATTTCAGAGTTTCTTTCATCACAAAAATAGAGAAAACGGGTGGGGTGTTAAACATAGAGCCTTCTGGAATGTGTGTCCTATAATCCAGCATAGTAGGAATATAGCGGGTTACTTTTCCGAGTAGTTCTTCTTTCACGATAACGAAAGTAACGCCGGCGGGACCCACGTTCTTTTGCGCGCCACCGTAAATCAAGCCATATTTCTTCACATCAACGGGGCGGCTCATAATATCGGAGGACATATCGGCAATCAAAGTTACCGGGCAATCCATATCATACTTAATTTCAGTACCATAGATGGTATTATTGGTCGTAATGTGGAAATAATCGGCATCTTTTGGAATCTCGTATCCTTTGGGGACATAAGAATAGATTTTGTCTTCCGAAGAGGCTACTTTTACCGCTTCGCCGAAACCTTTAGCTTCTTTGAAGGCTTTTTTTGCCCACACGCCGGTTTCGAGATAGGCGGCTTTTTTCTCCATCAGGTTGAAGGGCACCATACAGAATTGCATACTTGCGCCACCACCGAGGAACAATACTTTGTAGTTGTCGGGAATTTCCAATAGTTCTCTCCACAATGCTTCACATTCAGCCATTTGGGCTTCCCATTCTTTAGAACGGTGTGAAACTTCGATGACAGACATTCCGGTTCCGGCAAAATCTTTTAATGCTTCAATAGCGGCATCAACGGCTTCTCTGGGTAATACGCAGGGTCCTGCGTTAAAGTTGTGTACTTTTTTCATAAATAAAAATTGATTTAATATGTTATTAAATGGGTAATAATTTTCGGGGGCAAAAGTATCAATATAAATGTGATTTTTGCTAAACAATGAAAATTTATTTTCCTGGCAACCGATACTCCTTAATCTTTCACGTTCCCTTTCAGTTGCAACCTTATTCTATCGGTTTGCGCGTTAGACTGTACAGTTATTTGTTTAGAAATAAGACCTGCTGTTTTGGCAGTGTAAATCACTTTTATGGTTGCCGTTTTCCCCGGCATAACCGGCTCTTTTTGCCACTCCACTTCGGTGCAATCGCAAGAAACAATAACATCAAACAACACTAAGGGTCTATTTCCTACATTTTTATAGGTAAACACGCCGGTTTTAACATCTCCAATTTCCAAAGTACCGTAATCAAAAGCAACTTTATCAAATTCAATCTCCGCGCCTGTGGTAACTTTCGGAACAAAAGGTGGCTCTGCATCTTTTTTTGCTTTGTTCTGCGCAAATAAGGCAGAAGAGCAGAAAAGGAGAAGAGCAGAAAAGCAGAATAATTTAAAATTTAAAGATTTAAAATTTAAAGATTTAAAATTCATAACTTGCAACTTGTAATTCATATCTCTTAATTTTTAATTCTTAATTTTTAATTCTCAATTGTCAATTGTCATTTAATCATTCTTCAACAGGGGGGATTTTTTATTTTCAGGAATAATTTCGGTTGGAGGTTCCACCACGTTTCCTTTAATAGATAGGGTAACTCGCTCACCTGCATTGTGATCCACAAAGACCTTTTTGTTTATCGGGCCAACACTATTTGTATTATAAGATACTTTTATGGATGAAGTTTGCCCGGGAGGGATAGGCTCTTTGGGCCAGTGGGGTACTGTACAGCCGCAACTTGATGATACATTGGTAAGTTGCAGGTCGGCTTTTCCTGTGTTTTTAAATTCAAAAGTGCAGTCGCCATTATCCTTTTTGTAGATAGTGCCGTAATCGTGCTCTAAAGATTTAAAAAAGATCACAGGTACTTTGGGAAGGGTATCCTCCACAACAATCTCTTTCTTTTTTCCTTTTTCTTTTACTTTTTTAGCAGGTTTTTCATCTTCTGCCTGAGCAAAAATTGCTGTTGAAAGCACGCATAAGAGCGTTAATAAAAATAGTTTCTTCATAAAAAATAATTTTTAGACGTGTAAAGACAATATGTTTAACAATAAGTTTAATTTATAAAATAAATCAGTGCCATTTCATATCCTTTAAGCCCAAATCCACATATAGAACCACAACATTTTGAGGCGATTAGTGAATTTTTTCTAAAGTTTTCTCTTCCAAACAGGTTTGAGATATGCACTTCCACCACTCGTGTGGAAATGTTAGCAATAGTATCGGCTAAAATAACGGAGGTATGGGTAAACGCACCCGGATTTAGAATTATTCCGTCACATTCTTTGTTTTTAAGCATAAAATCAGCCAGTTCATCCACTTTGTTGGATTGAAAATAGAGAAGTTCTACTTCGGGATAACGGAGTTTCAAGGCATCCAAGTAGGTATTAAAGTCGGTGTGTCCGTAAACATCCACCTCCCGAGTTCCCAACTCTGCAAGATTAATCCCGTTAACTATGGCTATTTTTTTCATCTTCCTATTTTCCCAATAATTTGAACATATTCGATTTATAGGCTTCCACGCCGGGCTGGTCAAATGGATTGACATCCAACAGATAACCACTCAGCGCGCAACTAAATTCAAAGAAATATATCAATTCTCCCAATGTTTCTTCGGTAATTTCGGGAATAGTGATGCGGAAGTTGGGAACATCGCCTGAAATATGTGCCTGCCGCGTGCCCTCTTCGGCTGTGAGATTTATCTCGTGAATGGTTGTTTGATGCAGATAGTTCAATCCATCTAAATCATTGTTATCGAAAGGAATAGGTAAATGCGCATCAACTTTTTCCACCGATAAAACCGTTTCAAACAGATGTCGTTCTCCTTCCTGAATATATTGCCCTAAAGAATGTAAATCCGTTGAGAATATAGCGCCTGCCGGAAAAATACCTTTACCCTCTTTGCCGTCGCTTTCGCCAAAAAGTTGCTTAAACCACTCAATAAAGAAAAACAATTGGGGCTCATAAGCAACCACCAACTCAAGTTTTTTACCTTCTTTGTATAAAAGAAACCTCAGCAGGGCATATTGCATCGCTATATTTGATTCATAAGTTTTATTTTGTAAGAGATTGGTTCTCATTTTTTTAGCACCGCCAACTAATTTTTCAATATTGAAACCGGCGCAAGCAATCGGCAATAGCCCCACAGGGGTAAGCACCGAATATCTACCTCCTACATCATCGGGAATTACAAAAGTTTGGTAATCTTCTTCGGTAGCGAGTTTTTTGAGCGCGCCCCGTTTTTCATCGGTTATGGCAACAATCCGCTTTTGTGCTTCTACTTTACCATATTTTTTCTCGCAATGTTCTTTCAAAATACGAAACGCAATGGCGGGCTCAGTGGTAGTTCCCGACTTTGAAATCACAATTACGGAATAATCTTTAATATCAAGTATATCCATCAATGCCTTGTGGTAATCTTCGCCCAAACTGTTTCCGGCAAACAAAACCAATGGGGTATTTTGGTTGGGCAACAAGGATTTAAAAGGATGTTGCAGTGCTTCAATAACGGCTCTTGCACCCAAATAGGAACCTCCAATGCCCACTACCACAACAATTTCAGAACGCGAGGCAAGATTTTCGGCTGTTTTTCTAATATCGCCAATCAGGTCGGGCGTAACCTCTTCGGGAAGCGTAAGCCACCCCAGAAAATCGTTGCCTTTTCCGGTTTTTGAAACAAGCGCGTGATAGGCTTTTTCGATATTGGGCACCTCATTTTGTATGCCCAACTGAGGTATAAAACTCTGCACATTATTAGTGCTCAACACGGTATTTATCATAACTCTTTATTGTCTGTTGATTCTATTGATTCTAATGTTTTCTGTTTTGGCTTTTTCTCTTGTTTTTCAGATTTTTGCGTTTTCCCTTTTTCCTGCTTATCATCATAATACTTAAACATAGATTTAAGTACGGGCTCTTTTACTTTTGATTGTACAGGAAAATCTAACAACAACCCAAATGTGGCATTGATTTTTTTGGTGTTGAGTAGATTTACTGCAGCAAAAACGTTGTCAGTACCCGTATAAAGATGCAGCGGTCCTATTCTAACACCCAATCCAACGCCCAAATTTGTAAAACTTTTCTTCATCATAGAGTAACTTACCACTACATCAAGTATGTTAAAAAAAGTTCCGTTGTACGCTAAAGTTAATTGTGGGAGGAAATTTTTTCCTAAAATATAACCTTTCCCTTGAACAATAAATCTGTTAGATGGGGTTAAGTCGAAATAACAATCAAGCATAACTTTTGACGTTAAACTTGTGGAATAATTTTTTGCCGGCTCTAAATACAAGTTGTTATTCACAGTATTAATCAACGAATCAAAATTAAAGCCAAAACCGTTACGGATAAAATTCATTATTTGCTCGGAAGTAAATCCTGAAAACTCTTTCCATTCAACGTCCATACTTTTAACCCCCATTTGCAAAGGAGTACCTTTCCAGCGAATAAACCCAAGATCTGTAACCGAAGCAGATACCCTAATTTGTTGATTGATTCTATAAACAGCTCCTAAATCAATGGCAAAACCAAGATTTTTTGAAAAGATGTGTCTTGCCAACCCTCTGTAATCAAAAAAAGATTCGGTGTTAAGTATTATTTCGCCGTTTTCTGTTTTATAAAAAGGAATAACTGATGCCGCTTTCATCGCCACATTGTAATTGCCGTAAATGGTAAAGTCATCCGGATTTGTCCAAATTTTCGCTTGAAAATTATCCGTATGAAAATTAATTAAACCAAATAAGATTTTAGGGCGTACACCAATGTAAAGATTATTCTTAATTTGTCTTTGAAACCCAATACCTATCTCTTGATAAATGTTTAGGTTTGGAGAAATTTCTAAAACAGCGGGCGTGGCTTCGGTATAAAGATAGTTTCCTTTACTGTCTTGCGCTAAATTGCCTTGAAAAATAAAACGAAACAAATCTTTAGAATATCTGAATCTTTCCTCCATTTTGAACTGATAACTCAAAGAAAAAAACGATTTCCCCATCCGAAAACCAAATCCCAACATTTCAAGATTGACATCCGTATTGAGCCAATTGTTTTTAGAAAGCGAGTTAACAAATCTATTAGGGGTAAATCCAATTATCTTTCCCTGTTTATCTCTTTTAATAAACTTGTTGAAGTGGAGGCCGGAATTATATACATTGAAATTCATGTTTGAGATGGCAGGAATTCCAACATACACATTATAAGGCATGAAACAGGCAGGATTGTTTTTACCGGAATAGGGATTCAAACGCATAAAATCTGTAATACCCACCGTTTGCGAAAAAAGTTTTAAAGAAAAACAGCACAAAGTTACAAATAGAAATATATATTTTCTCATGAGATTACTAATTTTTGGGGAGTATTATTAATTGCGCACCTAACTTTGTTTGAAGTCTGTTTTTATTATTGAAAGGCTTATGTTTACCCTCCGTATCTAATGAGATAGATAAAATCATCCGGTCGGCTTGTTGCAAATTTTTTATTCTTTTGTTAGTAATATTGATAAATTGAACATTTGATGGCACAGCGGTGCCATCGTAAGAGCCTTTGATGGTTATCGGTTTGGAAAGCAACGAATCTGTTACGGTTTTCGTTTCAGAATTGTAAAACAAAATTTGGAAGTACATATCAAGCGGCATCGAACTTTCAAAGGCTGTTCTCATTCTAACCGTATCAAGGATAGATAGCGCACTTAATCCGGAGAGCCCAAAGGGAATAGTATCGGTAAAAGTTGCCTCATTAATAGTAATATCGAAGAAAACGTTAAAGTAGATGTTAGATTCCAAAATCGAAGTTTCAAATATTTTAATTTTTCCCCTTGGAATATTAACTGTGTATTTAAAAATGAGCGAATCATAGTTTGAAGATAACATTATTTCCTGTTTGGTATTTTGAACTTCAATAGTGCCGGAATAATTGTCGGGAACATTAAACTTTGTATCATTTTCAATTAAAATAGATTGTTCGTCCGTGTTTCCTTTTAAATATGCTTCCGAAATATTGATTGTTGCAATAGAGCCAAAGGTATTGGTAATATTAAATAATAATTTTGGATTATGTATGATGGCGTTTAAACTTGCATTGCTCGGAAAAAATGAAAACGAAGAAGTGGTAACATAAGAGTGCGTGAGTTCTTTAAGAAGTTCAAGTTCTGCTTCTTTAAGAATGATATCGGATAAGGCAATCTGAGGTCTAAATATTACATTACTAACAGATTGAGCATCAGGAGAAATAATGGTAATATCAAAAATCAAATTACCATCATCGGTTTCTAAAGTAAACCCTGCTGCCTGAATATTTTTGGTTGGTTCACTTTTGGAGAGTCTTACTTCTAACGGCTTATGTTCCTTATCGAATATTGTTTTCGACACAAAAATGACTTCATAATTAATGCCTTGCACAGAAACATCGGAGATATTGAATTTTAGCACTCCGGATTTAATGATGGCTTTAATGATTTTTGTTTCCTCTGTTGAGATGTCAATCTTGTTATTTTCAAACTTGTGCGTGACCACGCCGGGAGGAAAGGGCAACGGAAAAGTAGTTGCCGAGTATGGCAAGGTAAGATATTCTTTTGCTGTAAAATGCACATCTTGTTTGGTTGTATTTTCGAAAAAATAATCCCCTTGGGAGTCATATTTAAGGTATCCCTTCGCGCCAAAACTATTCAATATTTCTTCAATACCGTAATTGGCATTGATAAGCGGTATACCCCAATTCATTTTTCCGTCAAAACTCAGTTCATCATATTCAAAATCAAGCATTTTTCTGTACTTTGAACAGGAAAACAGCAAAATGATTAGAAAAAAGATGGATAAAAAGTGTAGTTTACTTTTCATATTATGTCTTAATTTTTATTATTGTTTTTATAATACTCTATGATTCAATACGATAAATCTTATTTTTATTTTTCAAAAAAACTCCGCAAACGTAAAATAATTTTTTAATAATCGGAGTTCTTTTGTACGAAAAAAAAAATATTTTTGCCGCCTCAAAATATGGCGATCATAGCTCAGTTGGTTAGAGTGCCGGATTGTGGTTCCGAAGGTCGTGGGTTCGAATCCCATTGGTCGCCCAAACAATCAATTACGGATTACAATTGGGGTTGTCTTAAAAGTCAAAATCCTTTACCACAAAGTTCACAAATATTTTTCACAAAGTTCACAAAAATTTGAATAACAATATTTTATATTTGTGTTCTTCGTGCTTTCCTTGTGTTCTTTGTGGTTAAAAAACTTATATAACACTCCCTTTTTTATTCCTTCAAATCCACCGCATAATAAACCACCTGTCCGTTGGGATATACCCCTGTCAGCAGAAGCACAATATCATCCTCGCTCTCGTTTTTCACCTGCTCGTAAACATCTGCCAAATCCTCCTCCGAATTGATAATGGTTTTATTTGCTTTTAGAATGATGTATCCTTTTTGAACGCCGGCTTTTGCCAAACGTCCGTTTTTTTCCACCGAAATAACTTCTAAACCGCCATTAATACCGAATTTGAATTTAGTATTGCTGTTAATGGGTTGAAATTTAGCACCTAACTGTGCCAAATCTACGGCTTTTACTACTCCTGTATTTCCGGAACGATTGCGCAACTCTACTTCAAACACCTGCTCTTTTCCATTTCTAAGTGCCGTAATATGAATGACATCCCCCGGGCGATAGCGTCCTATTTGTTCTTGCAACTCTGCCATCGATTTCACTTTCACATCTTCAACCGCCACAATAACATCCCCTTCTTTAATTCCGGCGGTTTTTGCAGCACCTTTATCAATCACATTTGCTACATACACCCCATCTAATGTAGGCAATTTTTTCTCTTTGGCAAACTCGGCGTCAATATCTCTGGTTTGCACACCAAGTACGGCACGTTGAACGATGCCAAACTCTTTCAAATCGGAAACCACTTTACTGACAATGCTTACCGGAACGGCAAACGAATACCCGATAAACTGTCCGGTTTGGGAGGCAATGGCGGTATTTATTCCCACTAATTCGCCTTTGGTGTTAACTAATGCCCCCCCGCTGTTTCCGGGGTTAACTGCCGCATCGGTTTGAATAAACGACTCAATTTTTAAATCTGCACTTAAAATGTTGATATTTCTTGCTTTAGCACTAACAATGCCGGCAGTAACGGTAGAGGTCAGGTTAAAAGGATTACCCACCGCCAATACCCACTCCCCTACCCTTAATTCATCGGAATTACCGTAAGGAATAGGGGTTAAACCGGTGGCAGCAATTTTCAACAAGGCAATATCGGTAGATGGGTCAGCACCTACCAATTCTGCTTTGTAAGTCCTTTTATCATTCAGCGTAATTTCAATAGAAGAGGTTTTATCAATAACGTGGTTATTAGTAACGATGTAGCCATCTTCAGAAATAATTACGCCGCTACCCGAGCCCCCAGGTCGCTCTTTCGGTTCTTCGTTCCTGCGCGGGTTTTGCGGTCTTCCGAAAAAGAACTCGAATAAATCGTTAAAATAATCCCCACCTTGCTGATAAGTTACTTTGTACTTGGTTTTTACGTGTACCACCGAATTCACTGACTTCTCTGCCGCATAAGTAAAATCAACCGGATTTCTCCCGCGAACGGCTTCTACTTGAGCGAACAGGGCAGAAGAGCAGAAGAGCAATAAAAAATTTAAAGATTTAAAATTTAAAGATTTAAACTTGTTACTTGTTACTTGCAATTTTTTTTCCATATCGAATCAATTTTTTGAATAATTTTTGTCAACTTTAACGTCGTTTTTTACAAAAATTATACCAAAATCCACAGTTTCAAAACACAATTCTGTTATAAAAAAATAGTAGCTATAAAAAAAATTATGGCTACTATAAAAGTCTTATAAAAAGAATTACTTGTTACTTGTACTCGTAAAAAGTAGTATTTCTAAAAGTTTTACCACCAAGTGCGTATTTTTCAACAACTTCGATAGGGAAATTTCCATCGTAGGTATATTCAAACTCAGCAGTAATAATGAATGATCCTTCATCATCAACTACTTTAAGAATTTGTTTTCCCGGATTATTTTTTGATAAATTAGTCCCGCCGCCTGGAGAAAATGAATAATAGAAAGGATTCAACTTTTTATCGTATTGTTCAAAAGTGTAAGTATTCACAACACCTTCACCCATCAATTCTATTTTACTAACGTTATTTCCTTCATAGTTAATATTAATTGTTACAATAAAATCACCGCCCTTAGTGCCGGATTTCTCTTTGCAACTGTTTATGCTATTCATAATTTCTTTGGGAATTAACAAAGAGATAAAACCATCTTTTTTAGGAGATTTCTTTACATCGTACGATGTATATACAATTTTTGCTATTTTTTTGTTTTCATAAGTATAAAAATAAGATTCTTCCATAACTTCATCCCAATAGTATTCAACCTTACTAATAAGATTATTATTATAAGTGATGGTGTAATAATCCCCATACTTATAGTCTTCAACTTTAATGATGCGATTTTTGGAATCATACTTCAGATTTTCAGTATAACTTGGTTGATTTTTGTAAAAATAATCGATCTTTGTTAAGAGATTTTTATCCCAAGTCCATTCCTGCTTGACTTGCTTAATATCTCCCTGTTGTTGTTCAGAAATTCTTCTAATTTTTTTACTTGGGTTGTAAACACCCTCTTTTTCGCATCCTAAGAATAGCAGGCAAAGTGCCACACATACTAAAACTAATTTTTTCATTTTTTTAATTTTTAATAAATAATTGATTGATTTGTGGCGGCAAAGATAATATTTTTTTTTAATTTTTGTTATAATATTTTTTCCGGAAGAGACACCTAAAAAAATAATACCTAATTATTAACGTTTTTGGGTAATGAAAAAAGCTGTTTTTATTCCACTCATAGTATTTATTTGTCTATTTAGTTTTGTCAAAAAACTTGAATGTCAAACTATTAACTTTAATAACAACTCAAGTTGGGCAGAGCAACAGCTAAAAAAGATGACCCTTGAAGAGAAGATTGCGCAACTTATTATCATTCGCATTCATTCTAATAAGGA
>Ga0209737_10000807_pt1 | contig 24153 bp, 19 predicted proteins | sample TergutCu122P3_FD_187284 | JGI IMG/M metagenome (GOLD analysis project Ga0209737, IMG submission 187284) | Cubitermes ugandensis P3 segment gut microbial communities from Kakamega Forest, Kenya - Cu122 P3 (SPAdes) (version 2) | ecosystem: Host-associated > Arthropoda: Insects > Digestive system... | reverse complement strand
CAAGGTCACGCAATCCCGCAAGCCGAACTCGTGCAAAGACTGCTCCGCCAGAGCCGTGCGCTCGGCTTCTATTTCCAGACTCGTCACATGTCCGCCCATGGCCTGCATGGCATCCGCCAGCCACAGGGTCGAGTAGCCATTGGAAGTGCCTATCTCCAGAATACGCCGCGCCAGCATGGACCGTACAATAACAGCCAACAACTCGGCGGACTCCGGTTCCAGATTCCGCCAACGCAGGAGCCTGTCAACCTGGCGCTTGTCGTGGTTCTGATACTCTTCGTAAATAACCGTGAGTCGCCGCCGCAGTTCGTTATCCATAGGAACCTCTCCTTCTGCGCATTTGTGGTTTTACGAATAGCCTACCCGGTGAAAAGCAAAATATTCCCGGGAAGTCCTCAGAATCTATCTATACGTGAAAATTCTCATGTTGTGCATACATAATTTTTTCCTCCCAGTGACAGGTGGTTGGGGCGCAATGCGTTTTTTCCTATGTTGCGGTTTTTTTCCAGGATAAGGCAACACCTCTCCTGGCATGCTGCCTGGTTGTCGGCGGAGGCGAGCATGGCAAAAGGCATGTTATCCGCCAGGATCGTGCATGGGATGTTTGATTCTGCCATGGGTCAGATAAAGCGACCCGGACACCAGCAGAATGCCAAGCCCCAAGTAGAGCAGATCCAGCGCGGTGTGATACTCAATGACTAAAGATTTTTCGAAAAACCATACGATGAGAATCATGAGGATAACTTTTCCCAAGGAAGACTTGAGGTCATCAAGGCTGTTAACTTTCAGCCAGTGCCGGCGTGGCCCCGTGTCGCGGAGGGCAGGGTCGGTGTTTTTGATGAAAAGCTCATATAAGCCATTGCTGAAAATAAGCAGAACGGTTGCAAAGAGATATATGTCAACAGAAGACACGAACAGGGCTACCAGGGCGCCCGAATTATGCGCCGTATCCTGCGCGCCGGTTATATTTGCCCAAAACATCACTACAGTGTTGGCTATTTTCATAGTGCCCATTATAAACATGACCACGGAGGAAAAAAGAGAACCAAGCACAGCCAGCAGTGCCGCGAAGCGTGAATTGAACAGGAAAGATTCAAAAATATTTTCAAATTTATGCATGACATCTCCCAAGGTGTAGCAGTTTCGGAGGAGAATCCCCATGGAAAGTTTCAACCAAAACGCCACCAAAAACAAGACCGGCCTTGCGAATTTCGTCGTTTTCCGCTTGACAGGCAACGGGCGTTATCAGCAAAACAGCCCTCCATGAGTTTTACCAGCTTGCTTTCCCGCGGAAACTGTACCACTCTTGGGGAGAGCTGCAAGACTGCAATTTACAGATTAGGGAGATCTATATGATACAGCGCAATATTGTTATCATTGGCGCGGCAGGGCGGGATTTTCACAATTTCAACACTGTGTATAGGGATAATCCTTCCTACAGGGTGGTCGCTTTCACCGCCGCGCAAATTCCGGACATAGCAAATCGCACATATCCGGCTGCGCTTGCCGGCAGCCTGTATCCTGCCGGCATTCCCATCCGCGCGGAGGATGATCTGGAATTGCTGATCAAAGAGCTTGATGTCGACGAATGCGTCTTTTCCTACAGCGACGTTTCGTACAATACGGTAATGGGCGTGGGGGCCCGGGTAAACGCCGCCGGCGCGGCTTTTACGCTGCTGGGCCATAAAAACACCTCGCTCAAAAGCATAAAACCCGTTGTAGCAGTGGGCGCGGTGCGCACCGGTTGCGGCAAAAGCCAGACCTCCCGCCGTATTGCGGAGATATTGATGGGTCATGGCTTGAAGGTGATTGCTGTCCGTCATCCCATGCCCTACGGCGATCTTGAGGCACAAAAGCTGCAACGCTTCGCCGCCATTGAAGATCTGGCAAGACACCATTGCACCATTGAAGAGATGGAGGAGTATGAGCCTCATATAGCACGCGGAAACGTCATCTATGCGGGCGTGGATTACGAGGCAATCCTGCGATCGGCGGAAAACGACCCTGATGGCTGCGATGTGATCTTGTGGGATGGCGGCAACAATGACTTTCCATTTTATCGTCCTGACCTGATGGTTACAGTGGTGGATCCGTACCGGCCGGGGCATGAGCTTTCCTACTATCCGGGCGAGGTAACTTTGCGCCTTGCCGATGTCGTGGTAATCAACAAGATTGACAGCGCGGATTTTGAAAATATACAATTGGTTAGAGCTAATATTGAACGGGTGAATCCCGGGGCCGTGGTGGTGGACGCCGCCTCCGTCATAAGCGTGGATAAGCCCGAAGTAATACGCGGCAAGCGGGTTCTGGTCATAGAAGACGGCCCGACCCTGACCCATGGCGAGATGAAAATCGGCGCCGGCATTGTTGCGGCCCGCCGTTTCGGCGCGGCTGAAATCATTGACCCAAGACCGTACGCTGTGGGCAAGCTGGCCGAGATATACCACACCTATCCCAATGTGGGCGCATTGTTGCCGGCCATGGGATACGGCGAACAGCAAATACATGATTTGACCGCCACCATTGAGCGTACCGACTGCGATTCTGTAGTCATCGCCACGCCAATTGACTTGGGCCGGGTGATACGGATTGACAAGCCGAACACTCGGGTGGAATACAGCCTGCAGGAAATCGGCCGTCCTGGCATGGAGGATGTTCTAACGGAGTTTATGAAGAAAATTACATGATAACTCTGTTTTTATAAGACAAGGAAAACGTTATGCCGCATCGTCAAAAACCTCTGCTGTCTTTTCCCCCTCGCGGGGGACCAGATTGTATGCGCCAGTATCAGCGTCTGCTTCGCCCGTACCGGGTGGAAGCGAAGCTCCTGCAATTTCCAGTCCCGCCCTATCCCGTGATTAACGCTCCCTGCTATGATATCGGCGCGGGCGGCTTGTGCGTGGAATCTCCCAGAGCCCTGGACATCGGCGAACTCATGCAGATCCGGGTGCATGTGCCCAAGCTGAACAAGTATTCCCCCAGCTTTTTCAAAGCTTATGAAAATGACGCTGAACAATACGTGCAGTGCATAGGCAAGGTTGCCTGGGTGCGGCCTTCTGGTGGCAAGTATCTTGTGGGGTTGAATTTTACCGATATTGACCCGGATCAGCGCAAAGCGTTGAAAGCCCTGGTTCAAAAAGCCATGCAAATTCAATCGTAATGAGACGTTATAGCATATTCACCGGGTCAAGGTCCAGGACCAGCCTTAGCATATTCCCGTCCACCTTGCCGGCAGCTCTGGCAAATGCCGCACGTATGGCGGGCCAATCCTGCGCCTTGAGCAGGCAGTGGAAGCGTTTGCGCCCGCGCAGCATGGGGATGGGCGCAGGGGCGGGACCAAGCACAGCAACGCCCAGCTCGCGGCCTGCGGAACGCAGATGTTGCCCCAGGCCGGTTATTTCGGCGAGCGCTTCCTCGCGTTTGGCGTCAAAACTTGCACGCACCAGGGCCAGACGCACGAAGGGCGGGTAGCGGCGTTGCTCGCGCCTGATAATTTCAGCCTTGTAAAACCCCTCATAGTCGCCGCGCAGCACAAAATCCCAGCAGTAATGGGAGATGTCGCGGGTTTGGATGAGCACCTCCCCGGCTTGTTCGCCTCTGCCCGCTCTGCCGGCGGACTGCACCAGAAACTGGAAGGTGCGTTCTGCCGCGCGGTAGTCGGGCAGGTTGAGGCCGAGATCGCCGTCCGCGACAAGGGCCAGGGTGACTTGGGGAAAGTGGTGGCCTTTGGAGAGCATTTGTGTGCCTACCAGGATTTGCGCTTCATGGCGGGCAAAGGCCGTGAGAATTTCCTCCATGCGGCCGGGACGGCGGGTACTGTCGCGGTCAAGGCGCAGAAGTTTTGCCGGGCCGAGCAGAGCGGCAAGGTGTTCCGCCAGACGCTCGGTGCCCTCGCCCATGGGCAGGTAGTGCAAGCCTTTGCATTTGGCGCATAGCTGCGGAAACGGGACATTGTGGCCGCAATAATGGCAGAGCAGCCGTTCGCGCCCCTTGTGGAAGCTTAAGCTGATGGCGCAGTGCGGGCAGCGGGGCACCTCGCTGCAATTCAGGCAGTACATCTGTGGGGCGTAGCCGCGCCGATTGAGAAGCACCACAGCCTGTTCTCCGCGCGCAATGGTTCGCCGGAGCGCGTCCAGGCTTTCCTGGGCCAGCAGCGAGTCAGCAGCGCCAAGGGCGCTGATGTCAACGAGACGGATGCGCGGCAGGCTGCCGCCGCCCACGCGCTGTTCCAGGCGCAGTAGGCGCAAGCCGCCATGACCGGCGGCGTGGAAGCTTTTGAGATCCGGAGTGGCAGAACCGAGCACCAACAGGCCTCTGTTCTGTTCCGCGCGGAACCATGCCAGTTCTTTGGCCTGGTAGGAGAATCCTTCATCTTGTTTGAAGGACGTGTCGTGTTCTTCGTCAAGAACAATGAGCGTCAAATCCGGGACAGGCAAAAACAGGGCGGAACGCGTGCCGATGACAATGCGCGGGCCTGTGCCGGAGCCGAGTTCGCGAAAGGCGTCTTCACGGCGTACAGCGTTTTGGTAGCCATGGAAAAGCATGAAGGGCGCGCCGGGGAGAGCGAGGCGCGCGTCGCGCAGGAGTTTCAATGCCAGTGCGACTTCCGGGGCCAGGATCAGGGCGGATTTGCCTTGCGCCAGGCATTCGCGGGCCAGTTCCAGATACACGGCCGTCTTGCCGCTGCCGGTGATGCCGAAAAGCAGATAGTTGCCGGCTTGCCAGCTGTGCAGCGTTTCGCGCAGCGCTGCCAGGGCATTTTTCTGTTCTGCGGACAGCGCAAAAGGGAGAGGCGGCGGCGGCAATAGTTGCTCTTCGTTTTTGTCCGCCTCCGGAGCTTCCTCCCAGGGCCCGATATGGATGATGCCTTGCCGGACAAGACTTTCCAGAGCCGGAGCACTGCCTCTCCCCAAAATTTTGAGCAGAGCGCGGCGGTTTGTGGCGCCGTGCTCCAGCAGGTAGTCCAGCAGGGCGATTTGGCGGTAGGCTGCCGGGCGCACCGGCCAAGGCGGGTCCGTCATGAGGCGGCAGGATTCGCCGAGGGCCGCATCGGTACGCAGAGGCAAGAGTTCCATTTCGCCGCGCATCCAGGCTCGGCCGAGCAGGGCAAGTTCTTCGGGCGTCAGGGCGGTAAGGAGCCGTAGAGAAAAGAGTCGGGTTCTGCCTTCGCTGAAATGGCGCAGGCGCGCTGTCGCGCTACGCAGTCCGCGGGGCAGCACATGCCCCAAAATATAGCCTGGCGTAACATTCTGGCGCAGGGCGAGCTGGCGGATCATTTCCATGTATCCGGCGCCGAACAGGGGACGCGCCTCCAGCGGCCAGCACAGCGCTTTTATGCTTACGCCTTCGGGCAGATTCTGGGGGATGACATTTTTTTCCAGAACAATGCCCGCGCGCAGCCCCTTGCCCAGCGGCACGGCTACGCGCAGCCCCGCCTGCCAGAGCGTTTCCGGCAGATAGTCCGGACTCGCGTACTGCAAGCTGGAATACGGAGGGCTGAGGATGGCTATGGAGTAATATATATTACTGTGCGGCGATGGCTTCAATCTCAACCAGACACCCAAGGGGCAGCGCCCTGACCGCTACGCAGGAGCGCGCCGGGAAGGGGGCGGAAAAAGCCTTGACATACACTTCGTTGACCTGTGTAAAATGGGTCATATCCGTAATAAAAACGGTCGCTTTCACAACATTTTGCATATCCATTCCGGCAGCCTGGAGGATGGCCCGGATGTTTTTGAGGCATTGCTCGGCTTCGGCTGCCGGACCGCCGGGGACGATCGTGCCGGTCGCCGGGTCAACCGAGGTCTGCCCGGATACGAAGAGCAGATTGCCGGCTCGGATGGCTTGCGAATACGGGCCTATGGCTGCCGGGGCGTTGGGGGCGCTGATAGGGGTATGCACGAAATATCTCCTGGTTACAGGTCAAATTTTCCAATTGATACATTGCAAATAGCAGGTTTATGCCTGAAGAACAAGCATGCCGCGACACTTGACGGATGAAATATTCCGTCCGTATTGTGGGTTATGCGGCTTTACTTCGTTGCCATACAAGATCTCGCGGCCCGGCAGGAGCAGGGGCTTGCGCTGTTGCCGCCTGTGCGCAGAGCCAAGGCTTTGCGCTATCTGCGGGAAGAGGACAGGTTGCGTTGTCTGGCCGGCGGGCTGCTTATGCGACATCTGCTCGGCGTGCGTGAAGACGGGCAGATCGTGGAAGCTTTCCACGGCAAACCCTTGCTTGCAGGAAAGGGGCCGCAGTTTAGCCTCTCTCATGCGGGCGAGTATGCGATACTTGCGGTGGGAGAGAGCCCCTGCGGGGTAGACATTGAAAGGATGGGGCGCATGAAACCCCTTGCCGCGAAGTACTGTATGACGCCGGAAGAATATGCGTTCTTTGCGCGAACGGACAAGCCGGAGGAGGTTTTTTGCACGCTTTGGACCGGCAAGGAAAGCGTCATGAAAGGCACGGGCCTCGGCATGCGCCTTGCGCCGCAAAGTTTTTCCCTGTTGCCGCTTGAGGCGGGGGAGTATGCGATCTGGGACGAGATCTGGTTTGTCCGTTGGCACGCACTGGAAGATGGGTATGTCATAGCGCTTGCTTCGCAGGAACCGGTAGGCAATATAGAACTCGTCCGGCTTGCCGCGAAGGATCTTTTGCAGGCAGAACCCGCCCATGGAGGATGATATGGCCCATAAAACACACGCCCTTTTTAGTTTTTTGCAGGAAAAGACGGCAGAATTCATGCAGTCCTCCGTAAACGACATGGAGCTGTCCGAGCCTGAGCCCCTTTTCGACGCTCCGCTTTTGGGCGTGGCGGCAGGGGATGATCCTCTCTGGCTACGCTACCAGGAGGAATATATAGGCGCGTTCCATTGGACTCCTTTGCAGGCTTTTCAACATGCCTTTGTGGATGCGCGTGCTGTGCTTGCCGGAGAACTCTTTGTGTTTGTCTGGATCCTGCCGCAAACAGCGGCCACAAAGTTCGACAACCGGCGCGAAAAGAAATACCCGTCAGAACGCTGGGCCAGATCCCGGATTTTGGGGGAGAAGAAGGTGAACGAGGGGTTGCAGCTTTTTCTGCTTGCAGAATTGGCAAAAAAGGGCGTCCAGGCTGTGGCGCCCCAGCTCCTGCCGCAATGGAGCGGGCAGACGTCCGAACGTTACGGGTTTGCGTGCACCTGGTCGGAGCGCCACGCGGCCTATGCCGCCGGCCTGGGCACCTTTGGCCTTTGCGACGGCCTGATTACGCCGCTCGGCAAGGCCATGCGCGCGGGTTCGCTTGTCATCCGCCGTGCGCTGCCCGTGAGTGAGCGGCCTTACACACATCACAGGGAATACTGCCTGTATTTTCAAGACGGATCCTGTGCGGTCTGCGTCAAACGCTGTCCCGTGGGCAGCGTGCTCACCGGGGGGCGCGACAAAAAGCCGTGCCGTTGGTATTTGCAAACACATTGCGCGCCCTATCTGGAGCAAAGCTGGAATCTGAAGGGTTATGGCTGTGGGTTGTGCCAGACGGGAGTGCCCTGTGAATCCGGCATTCCCCGAAGAATAGTCCGTCACAGACTGGGAGGCACAAAGAAACTTGGCCATTTCGCGAAACCGTTGCCCGGTATGTAAGCATATGAGAGAAAGCGTATTCCATACGGACACAGTTCGTCTCGGCAGGACAGGCCTTGTGGCGAACAAGGCCGGCTTTGGCGCTTTGCCCGTTCAGCGTGTTGACATGGAGGATGCCAAACGCCTTTTTCGCCGCGCTGTTGACGGCGGGATCAATTTTTTTGATACCGCCCGCGCATATTCGGACAGTGAGGAAAAACTCGGCGCTGCCCTGGATGCGGCGTTGCGCAAGAAGGTCATCCTGGCGACAAAAGTCCGGCTTGCGGGCGGTGAGGCGTTCATGCAGTCCCTGCACGCCAGCTTGCAAAACCTGCGCACGGAGTATGTGGATATCCTGCAGGTGCATAATCCGAAGCATATGCCCGCGCCGGATGACGGCAGCGGCTGCTATGAGGCTCTTTTGGAAGCGCGCCGGGCGGGAAAAATCCGTTTCATCGGAATTTCTTCGCATTCCGCGGATGTGGCGCTGCAAGCTGCCCGGAGCGGCTTGTATGATACCGTCCAATTTCCTTTCAGCTATATTTCCAGCGGCAGAGATCTGGAAATTCCCGGCGTATGCCGGGATATGGATGTGGGTTTTCTGGCCATGAAGGGTCTGGGCGGCGGCTTGATCAGGAACATCCCCGCTGCAGTTGCCTTTATGCGCGGCTATGAGAATGTCTTGCCACTGTGGGGCATACAGAAGATGGAAGAGCTGGAGGAGTTTTTAGCCCTGAGTGCGGCGCCGCCCGTATGGAATGCGGCCATGGAAGCAAGTGTGGCAAAAGACCGGCAGGAGCTTGGCGCGGAATTTTGCCGGGGTTGCGGCTATTGCATGCCCTGCCCTTCGGAGATTGACATTTCGCTTGTGGCTCGCATGGAATTGTATTTGGGCCGCCAGCCTTTGCAAAGGGTAATGGAGGAAGGCGGCGCAGCAAAAATGGCCGCGGCCGCGAACTGCATCCAGTGCGGAGAATGCCGTTCCCGCTGCCCATATGGCCTGGATACGCCTGAGCTTGTACGCAGGAACGCGGAGTTTTACAGCGGCTATATGCGTCGCCACATGGCGTATGCCAATGCCAAAAAATAGTTTTACTTTTGCGTTTTTTTGAAGACAAATTCGTCCATTTACCGCGCGCCACTGGGGAAGAGCACCACGCCGACGGTTTTCAGAATAATCTTGAAGTCCAGAATGAGCGACATATTCTTGACGTAATACAGGTCGTACTCCAGCTTGCGGCGCGCATCCTCTTCGGACGCGCCATACGGGTAGCACACCTGCGCCCAGCCGGTGACGCCCGGCTTGACAGAATGGCGCAATCCGTAAAAAGGAATGCTCTCCTTCAGTTTGGACACAAACTCCGGACGTTCCGGACGCGGCCCAACAAAGCTCATATTGCCCTTGCACACATCCCACAACTGGGGCAGTTCATCAATACGCACCTTGCGTATGAAGCGCCCGACGCGGGTGACGCGCTCATCATTCTTTTTTGCCCAGACTGCCCCGGTTTTTTCCGCGTCCACTCGCATGGATCGGAATTTATGCACGAAAAATTCCTTGTCATGCAAGCCCACACGTTTTTGCCGATAAATGATCGGGCCGCGCGATTCAAGCGCGATAGCGAGGGCGGTGATGAGCATAACCGGCGCCGTCAACACGATGAGCCCCAGCGACAAGAACAAATCCATCGCTCGTTTGAGCCGCCGGAGCGAGTCGTGCATATTCAGGGAAAAACCGTCCTCCTGCAGCAGCCATTCTTCGGTGATCTGCGAAAGAGGAAGGCGGTTGACCACATGCTCATAAAAGGATCGGATATCCACGACCATGGCCCCGTGCAGTTTGGCCATCAGCAGCTCACGGGCTATGTCGGCGTCGATCGGGGCATCCGGCAGGAGCAGGATCATGGTGGCCCGCTTCTCCTTGGCCACCTGCACCGTGAGGAAGGAAGGGCCAAGGCATGGCCCGGCTTCGGCGTCAAAGCCCGCTTCACCCACATAGCCGAGAACCGCGGCGCGGGGCATGGCTTCGGCCAGCAGCGTGCGAACCTTTCCGGCCTTGTCCGTGCCCACGAACAGGATGCGCAAGGGCTGGGCAAGCCATTCCACGTTTTTGTGGTAGAACAAACGCCAGATCAAGCAGAATGTAAAAGAAAAACTGAATATTATCAGCAGTGTAGCGCGGTCGAAACGGTAGTGGTCCAATGAATAGGATGCGACCGCCGAACTGAGGACGGCCAGTACGCAGGCCATGCCAAGGCGGATGGCGGTGTCGCGGATGTCTTCCTCGCCCAGCTTGTAGGCATCCAGAATGTAGAAAAAGAGCAGGTAGAAAAAAAGCGTGAAGACCGAAGCGCCGGTGTAGTCTGTAAGAATAAACAATTCCGGCAGAATAGTGAAAAATTCCGCCATTATAAGCGCCCCGAGGATGCACGCGGCATCCAGCATGCGCAGCAGGATTTTGCGGTATCGCATGATCACGCTGGGCTCCTTGTTTCCGCGTTGGGAGGCCGATATTGCAGACCCATAACACGCATGATGTGTGCGGCCGCCTTGCGGGCGTCGAATTCTTCCACCGCAATGTTGCGGCTTGCCGCGCCCATGGAGGCGATGTCCTCCGGGTGCAGGATGAAACGCTCCATGGCGTCGGCCAAAGCCTGAGGATCGCGCAGGGGCGCCATATATCCGTTGATGCCGCTGAACACCACTTCGCGGCAGCCCGGCGCATCGGCGACCACAGCGGGACGGCCCATGCTCATGCCCTCCATAACGGAACAGGGCATGCCTTCCCTCCAGGACGGCAGCACGACGACGTTGGCGGCAGCAAGGCAGGGACGCACATCCGCGGTCTGTCCGAGATATTCAATGCTGCCTTCCCGTTCCCACGCGCGCACGATTTCCAGCGGCACGGCTCCGGGCCCTTGTTCAGGCGGGCCAAGCAGTTGAAAACGAACGTCCGGATAGCGCTTTTTCAGTCTGCGGGCGGCCTCCGCATATTCATACAGGCCCTTTGCCTCCAGCAGCCGTCCTACCAGGAGGAAGACCGGCGGCCCGGGCGGAAGAGGCGCGGGAGTAAAATGTTCGACATTCACACCAGTTCCCCGGGTCAGTTCCACACGATGCGCGGAGGTCACAATCCCGGCTTCGGCAAAAACCTCCATATCCTCGCGGTTCTGGAAAAAAACCGCCGCCCCACGCAGGGCCAGGCGATATAGCAAGACCGCCAGGGCCATGAGAGCTTTCTTTGCGGCGCTGTCAGCCTCGAACATGTAGCCGAGTCCGGTGATGGTCGCGAAACGGCTGGGTATGCCGGCGAAGCTGGCGGCCAGGCAGCCGTAAATCACGGGCTTGATGGTGTAGCAGAAAAGCATGTCGGGCTTTTCGCGAAGAAAAAGCCGGTATAAGGCCGCCAGCGTGCCCATATCGCTTGCGGGGTTCAAGCCTTTGCGGTCCAGTGGATAGTGATGCAGGGCCGCGCCCATGTTCCGGATGGCGGCATCGGCCTCCGTGTCTCCTTTGGGCGTGAAAATACTCACCCGGTAGCCTGAGGCGCGCAGGCTCTCCACCAGCACGCTCCAAAAATTCACCACTCCGCGGGAAGAGTTGCCGAGCAGGACAATATGCATATGTGCTCCAAAAACGCGGTCAAACGCGCCTAAAGTGGCCATTTTCCCACGTTATCCCCAAATGATACTGTACAAAGGCATCGATAATGCGGCCGCATTGGCGGTGTTCCGCGGGATTCAGGCGCGAGCCGTCCCACAGAAGCGGCGAGCTGTTTTGCACCGAACGCAGAAACTCCAGGCTCGCCGGCGCCAGTTCCAGCGTGTATGGTCCTGTGACGCGGCAGTCCGGGCAATACAGTCTGCCCTGATCCAGCAGAAATTGCCAATTCTTGCCGGTCCGCTCCTGCTGTCCGCACCGGACGCAGCCGTGCAGGAAGGGAGCAAAACCCTGTTCGGAAGCTATGCGCAGGCGGAACAGCAGAGCTAACAGCGGAGGAGGTGGGAGATCGTCCTCAAGGAGGCGCAGGATGTCTTCAGCCAGCGCGAGGGCTCTGTGGGCCTCTTCGCCCTGCACGTCCAACACCTCCAAAAAACGCAGGCAGTTCATGGCCAGTCCCAGGCGTTGTCCGTCTGTGCGTAAACGGCGCATGCCTTGAAGCAGGGAAGCCTCCTGCAGGGCCAGATAGCCAGCAGCGCGCGTGCTTCTTACCCGGCACAGGATGCTGTTGCCGATATCCAGGCAACCGCAGAAACGCCTCCGGCTACGGCTGCCCCCGAAGGCGAAGGCCGTCAGTACGCCTTGCCGCCGCGTCAGCAAGCGCACCCACATGTCGGCTTCCCGAAAACGCCCCACATGGAGCACCAGGGCTTTATCCGTCCATTCCATAGCGTCTCATTGCACAAATAACGAAAGGGTCATGACGAGTACCACGGCATCGGCAGGCAGCCGGCAGAGGCGCATGTGCCGACATTCCATATAAGACGGGAAACTATGGGAAAGTCAAGGTTTTTACCTGTCCGGCTTCTCCAGGCGGCCCCAGATCCCGACCATCCAGTCGAAGTCGCACGCCTCCGGCATTTCCAAGCTTGAGCACCAGCTTCTTGCTGAAGGTCAAGGCAAAGGTATCGCCTTTGCGCAGAGAAAACTGGCGGGTATCCGTATTGTCCGCATTGGAATGCACCCAGCATTCGGCAAGGGCAATAATGATGAGATTGTGCTGGTCATCCTGCGTAACGGCTGAAGAGCCTGCGGCAGAAGGCTCCTCCTGCGGCCTTGCATCAGGAAGCTTTTCCGTCTGGCGACTGCTTGCGGGAACAGCCGATGACGCAGGTTTTTCCAACAAAGCGTCAGGCGGCGTGGTTGCAGGGGATGGACTTATGCGCTGCGGCGTGTGCGTCTGTTTGGCCGCTGCCTGGCCGCCGCTTCCCGGCGCTAGGGCGCTCTGTGCCTGAATCAGCGGAGGCGGAGCCTCGTTTTTGGCGGGTATAGCCGGCTCGGCCTTCAGCAAGATTCCGGAAGGCAGGCGTAAAACCAGATCGCGGGAAAACCAGAACCCGCCCGCGGCTGCCAGAATCAGCGCCAAGGTGATGAACGCCGCTACGCGTCCCTTTCCGCTGCGCTTCCATTCCTCGGCAGGATCGTAGGGTACAGGAACCTGATGGACATTGTCCGGCCACGCATCTGCCATGCCGGCACGGAGCAGCTCCGGATCCAATTCAAGCAGATTTCCGTAAGCTTTCACAAAGCCGCGCGCATACGCTGCCTGAGGCAACTCCGCGATATCAGCCTGCTCTATGGCGCGCAGGATACGCGGCATGAGCTTGAGGCGCGCCGCCGCTGTTTCAATGCTCATACCACGCCGTTCGCGCTCCTGGCGAAGTATGAGTCCCAAGTCTTCAAAGCTCATTGCGTTGCCGCATCCCAAAAGCTAAGCATGGCGGCCTACAGTCCCTTGATGTCCATAATAGCGCGGCTGCGCAGCCCCTGCGCGTATTCTTCGAAACGAGCCTTCAGCAGGGGTTCGCGCAAGATAGCCTCAATTTCCGGCGTCACTTCCGCAAGGCTGCGCACCTTGTCGTCACCAACTTTTTCAAGGAGCTTGATTTGGGCTTTTATCACGTACTGCGCGTGCGGTATAATAAATATATCGCTGACATCGCCCGGTTTCATGGCGGAGACGCGCTCACGCCAGTCCGGCGACATATCATTCCAGGGCGCGGGCGGCATTGCGCCGTTATTCTTCCTGGTCTCAGGGTCTATGGAATACTGGCGCACCGCCTCCTCAAAGCTCAACTTGCCGGATTTGATGCGTTGCGCGATAGCGTTACCGTCGATGTTGGGCGGATACACAATGAGCGCCATGCGCACTTCCGTGATCGCCCGGAACGATTCTTTGTGCTTGTCATAGTATTTGGCGATATCATCCCTGTTCAGAATGATTTTGCGGGCAACCATGCTCGACAACAGCCGCTGGCGCAACAGGCCCCTGCGTATTTGCTCGCGCAGGCTCTTTATGTCCATGCCTTCCAGTTTGAGCTGTTTTTCAAGCTCCTCGGGGCTTAATTTCCGTTGCTGCATGAGACGGGTGATTTCTTTATCCACCTCGCTTTCCGGCACTTCCGTCTTCAAACGCAGGGCTTCCTGGTATACAAGGATGTCGTTAATCTGGGCGTCAAGCGCCTGTTGATAGATTGCGTCAATCTCGGCGCGCTGCTCGGGATTGTTCGGATTGAGCCTTCGTCGCATGATTTCCGGCCGGGCCATTCTCTCGATATCAAGCATGGTAATCCGTTCCCCGTTGACTGAGGCCACTATTTTGCCCACTGTGGCTGACGGGGGGGCTCCGTAGTCTGCTGCCAACGGGGATTGCTGAACTTTGCCGCCCCTGGAAGCGGCCTGGGCGGGAATAGCGATGCATATACCCAACAATATCAAAAATATACATTTTTTCAAACTCGTGTCCTTATCAGGCCTGCCTGCGGGCAAGGAAGGTGGTCAGACGCATCTAAAAACTTGTATCCCTGAATATAAAAATTTGCAAATGCTTCAAAGGGGCCGCCCTGCATAGGCAGTAGACGCTCTTCACTGATCCCCCGGATCGGCGGAATCTGGGCGTTTCTGCAAGTGGACCGACACGCGGATGTCGGCTTTTTGCACAGCCTGCTCCATCCAGTCCGCATACCTTGCATCTATTGTTTCCTCAATGAGCGCCCGCTCAATCAGGGGATAGGCCTCAACGACGCTCATGCGCTGTGCGGGCATCTCCGCGAGTATCTGTACCGCCTGGTACTGGAACTGCATTTTTCTGACGGAGCTTATTTCACCTGGCTTGAGCGCTTCAAGGTCCTTACGCCATTCTTCCGGCACGGATGCTTTGGGTAACGCTGTTTTTTGTTCCAGGACTCCCGGCGGAAGATGTGCATCGGCGTTTTTCAGCAATGCCGCACGGGCGCTTTCCACCTGAGCTTGCTCCGTTCCGGAAATAACCCGCACATACAGTGATGCGGCGTAAGAAAATTCCTTCTCATGCAACGCGTAGTATGCCAGTATCTCTTGTGGGGAAAAGTAAATGTCCTCGGACAACACTTTTTCCGCGAAAAGCTCCTGAGCAAGTTGGCTATGCAGGAGCTCGCGCCAAGTCTGAATATCCATCTGTTCTTCCAGCAGAGCCTGTTCAAACTCCCCGCCTGGATAGTCGGCCCGGATGCGCGCTTCTTCCGCCTGCATCCGCTCCGGGGAGACTTCCATGCCGGCTTTTCGCAATTCCTGCACGACTAGGGAGTGCACGATTAACGAAGCCAGGACACTGCCGTATTGCTTGCGCAAAGCATCCACCGAAAGTTCCGGGGTTGCCCCGGCACGCTGAAAGTACGACAGGGCCTGCACGGCGTTGAGCAGGCGCAGAGAAATGGGCTGGCCGTTAACGGTGGCTACCGTGCCGGCGGGCAGCGATTCTCGGGAGCAGCCCGTCATAGACGGTGCAAGGCAAAGCCAGAGTATGCACAAAAGAAGAAACAGCGGCATTGGCGATCCCAACAACTTCTATACGGACAGATTTTCCGCAATACGCGCCATCTCCAGCGCTGTTCTCAGGGCAGACAGGCGTTGCGGCACGGAACATTCCAAGTCCAAAGGATATTCCAATGTGGCGGGCGGCACAAGTCGCGCGCCTTTTGTGTCCGCCACCAGCGCCACCAGACGAGCGGCGGACACGGCTTGCTGCTCTGCCGTCCAGGCCAGACGAACTCTATCAGGATACAAAGCTGCTTCGCGCACGTGCAAGCTGGTAAACAGGGCTTTCATATCCAGCACTGCCATAAAGTTTTGCACTTCCTGCGGCAACGGGCCGAAGCGGTCGCGCAGCTCCAAGATTATCTCCTCCCGGCGCTGTCCGTCAACAGCGGAAGTCAGGAGCTTGTAACAGCGCAGGCGTTCCCGCGCGTCCGCCACGTATGTTTCAGGAATATGGGCGGGCACATGGAGCTGTAGTTCCGTTTCGGCGGGCAAAGGCGCCCCCTTGCCCTTGCAGCGCGCCACGGCTTCTTCCAGCATTTCCAGAAAGAGTTCCAATCCCACGCGCGCCATGTGGCCGGATTGCACCTCGCCAAGAATATTGCCCGCGCCGCGCAAACGCAAGTCTTCCATAGCGACCTGGAAACCCGCGCCCAAATAATCGAGTTCCAGAATGATGCGCAGACGCTCGCGGGCGACTTCTGAAAGCCGTTCTGCCGAAGGTACCAGGAATACGGCATAGGCTTGGCGATCTGAGCGTCCCACCCGGCCCCTGAGCTGATAGAGCTGTCCCAGCCCGAACAGCTGGGCCTGGTCCACAACCAGGGTGTTGGCGCGGGGAAAGTCCAGGCCGGATTCCACGATGGAGGTGCACACCAGCACATCCACCTCGCCATGCCAGAATTTGCGCATGTTTTCCTCAAGCGATCCTTCCGCCATCTGGCCGTGAGCCATGGCAAGACGTGCCCGCGGGGCCAGCTGGCGCACATACTCAACAACACGTTCCAGTCCCTGCACCCGGTTATGCACCCAGAATACCTGGCCTTCGCGCGCCAATTCGCGTTCCAGCACGTCCCTGAGCACCGCATCGTCCCGGTGCAGAATGGCTGTGGCCACCGGCTTGCGATCCAGCGGCGCGGTCTCGATGATAGACAAATCCCGGATGCCGGACATGGAAAGCTGCAAGGTGCGGGGAATGGGCGTGGCGGTCAAGGTCAGCACGTCCACATTTTTTTTCAGCAGTTTCAATTTTTCCTTGTGGCGCACGCCAAAGCGCTGCTCCTCGTCCAGCACGAGCAAGCCAAGGTTGGGCAGGCTGACGTCGCTGGACAGCAGGCGGTGTGTGCCGATGAGGATATCGATCTGCCCGTGGCTGGCTGCCCTGAGAATTTCCTTTTGCCGCTTCGGCGGCACAAAACGGCTGAGTAATCCGACATTGATGGGAAAATTCGCCAGACGCGCGCGAAAGGTCTGGTAATGCTGTTCCGCCAGCACGGTGGTGGGGCACAAAAACGCCACCTGGCGTCCTTCGGAGGCGGTGCGGAAGGCCGCCCGCAAAGCAACCTCAGTCTTGCCGAACCCCACATCGCCGCAAACCAGTCTGTCCATGGGCTCGGGTTTTTCCAAGTCGTCCAGAACATCCTGAATCGCCTTGGACTGATCCGGAGTTTCCTCAAAGCCGAACGAAGCTTCGAATTCCCGGTACATCTCGCCCGGCGGATCGTAACGGAAACCCTTGGCGATTTTGCGGTAGGCATAGATGTCCACCAGGTCTGCGGCAATCCTCTCAATGGCCTTACGCGCCTTTTCCTTGACGGCAATCCAGCCCGCGCCGCCAAGGCGATCCAGGGGGGGCAGGGTATCGCTTCCGCCTTTGTAGCGCTGTATAAGGGCAAGACGGTCAACAGGCACGTACAGCTTGTCCTGGTCGGCATACTCGATAAGCAGAAAGTCGTTGGCGCTGTCTCCTGCTTCCATGCGTTGCAGTCCGCAGAACCTGCCGATGCCGTAATCGCGGTGTACGAGCAGATCGCCCGCATGCAAGTCGTCATGCCTGTCAAGTCCTTTAAAGGCGCCGGAAGGCGCGCGCGCCGCATGGGCCGGTTTGGGCTGGAGCACGTCTTCGCCCAAAATGATGCTGTTGTCCCACAGCAGCTCCGCGCCGGCACGCAAGGGCGCGACAAGGGCGAAAAGGCCTTTTTGTGCCGGGGCGTAGCGCAAGGCCGGAAGCAGGCCGTCCTGTTCCGCGAGCTTGAGAAATTTGGCCCGCCCGCGTTCGGTGCCGAAACACAGCAGCACCTGGCGGCGCGAGCCCTGCCATTCCTTGAGCGCATTGACAAGACGCTGCCAGGGCCGATCCTGATCTTCGGGCAGCGGGAAGATATCCGTAAAGGCGCGCAGCACCCGTTCCGGCAGTTCCACGCCGTCCTTTTCCACCCCCATGACAAGATTTTCGGCATACAGGCGCGGTGCGTGCTCCAGCGTGGCCAGCGCGTCCTCTGGCTCGCGCAGTACGTACCGTGAGGGCAGGGACAGGAAATATTCATCGTTCTCCAGTTCCCGGCGCAGTTCTTCTTGGCGCAATTCCAGCTCTTCTTTCAAATCCGTCCGGCCCGGCAACAGCCAGATGACATCCTTCGGCAGCCACTTCTCCAGAACGGAAGGCGCGTCGTAATATATGCCCGGCAGCAGGGCTTTACCCTGTTCCAGCGCCTGTTCCAGCGCATTGTGCTGCTCTTTGGTGAGAAAGCCCTTTTGCGCCAGGCGCGTCCAGCGGGCCAGCGCCTTGTCCTGCCCCGACACGCCCGCTGGTGCGGCAGGCAGCAGACGCAGCTCCTGCACGCTGCCCAGAGAGCGTTGGGTGTTGGGGTCAAAAGCACGGATGTCCTCCGCCGTGTCGCTGAAAAATTCCACGCGCAGGGGATGTTGATAGCCTGGTGGGAAAATATCGAAGATATCTCCGCGCCGTGCGCACTCTCCCGGCGCATTGACCATAGGCGCGCGGACAAAACCCCAGTCCACGGCTTGTCCGGCCAGCATGTCCGGCGAGAGTTCGTCGCCTTTGCGCAGAATCAGCTCATGCCTGTCGAAAAAGTCGCGGGGCATGAAGTGCAGCAGTAAATTGTCCAGGGAGGCCACAAGACCCTGGCTTTTTCCCCGGCGCAGGGCATAGAGGGTGGCGATACGCTCTGCCCAACTGGTGCGGCGATCCAGACCCGAAGGCAGGCTGACCCAGTGTTCCTGCCAGCGCGGTTTGGCCGGATCCGTGGCCTGCACCGACATGTCCGGCGAAAAAAGCCGTGTGCAGGCTACAGCGAGATTGCGCTCCTCCCGATTGCGCGCAAGAAGCGCCACACTGCGCCCGGCAGCGAGGCAGTCGCAGCCGATGCGGCACAGGGTAGCCATGCCCCCGCGCAGCAAGCGGAATTGCCCGGAAGCGCTTTCAAGCAACTGCTTGAGAAAGGTTTCGTACAGCACGGCATGCCTTCCACGGAGGTTGCGCCTTGGCAATCCGCCACACCGAACAAAAAGCCGCCCGCACAAGGCGGGCGGCTTTCATTCGTACTGTCCGCGCACGGGTTACAAGGAGCCCAGCAGCGCCATGTCATCGCCCGAAAGCAGTTTGTCCAAATCCAGCAAAATAAGCAGGCTGTTTTCCAATTTGCCGACCCCGCTGATGTACTCCGAATCCATTCCGGCCACAACGGGCGGCGGCGGTTCCACCGTACTGGTGGGAATACGCAGCACTTCCGAAACAGCGTCCACGACAAAACCCACAATCACGTTTGTCATCTCAATGACGATGATGCGCGTATTTTTGTCGTGGGGTTTGTGGGCGAGACCGAAACGGCGGCGCAGATCAATGATGGGAATGACCTTGCCGCGCAGGTTGATTACTCCTTCCACAAAGGCCGGAGCTCTGGGCACTTTGGAAATTTCCATGGTCCGGATAATTTCTTGCACCTTCAAAATATCAACACCGAATTCCTCGTCCGCGATACTGAAGGTAACAAGTTGCAACAGCTCGTCATCATGCCGTTTGAGTGCGGTACTGCTCATCGTGATGTCTCCTGCAAGAAAACGGAATGCATGCAAGCAGCATGCGGCAATTGCTTGTTCCCGTAAACATGGCGGGCAGTCCCGCAATACGTGGGGAACAATCTGGCCAAAAAATAGCCTATCCATACGTGATTGGCAAGGCTTTCCAGAACAACCAATTTTTGTGGGACTGGTCAACGATCACTTTATGTGTTATGGGGCAAGTATGAAGAAAATAGCGCTGGTCGGCACTTTTGACACTAGATAGTGTCGTCACGAGGTTGTTATAATCTGAAATATTTACTGTTTTCAATCGCAGCGAAAAAAACTATCTGCCGCACGGGGTTCAAGGTTTTCCGAAGCTGTGTTCCATAGCTTTTTCAAACTGCCTTGAGGTATACATATCGCGCAGCACAATGGGGGCATGGGCGCCTTCTCCTGCGGGGAAAAGCGCGGCAAACGGAATGCTGCTGCTGCCGAGCGCGCGCAGCAGCGCCAGGGCCGGCGCGTTTTCCCGCGTCAGATCCACCCGCACAAAACGCGCGCCGTAGCGTTTTTGCCAGGCGCGCACCTGTCCGGCACTCAGTACGGTGTGTTCCAGCACCTTGCAGTTCGGACACCAGCCCGCTGTGAACACCAGCACTTGGGCTTGCCTGCCCAGCAAGGCGCGAAATTCCCGAGAGGTGAAATCATCCCACTGCGCGTCCCTTGTTGCTGTTTGCAGGCCTATAAAAATTGCCGCCGTAACGAGGGCCAGCGCCAAGCTGCCCAGAATCCTGCGAAGGCGCGCGGAAGCGCCGGGGCCACAATAAGCGCCCCATATCCAGGCGGCCAGCGCTATGGGCGGCAGCGAGGCCAGCGCGGACATGCGGCGTTCCTCGGGCAACAGGAAGATAAGGTACACGGTCAAGCCCATGAGGAAAAAACCCACCAGACGCTCCAGCACTTCCAGCCAAGGTCCGGGGCGCGGCAGGTAGCGCGCCAGTTCTGGTCGCAGGGCGAAAAACAAATAGGGCAGAGCCATGCCCATGCCCACGGCGGTGAATACGATCCCAAGCACAAAGGGGTTCCGGCTGAAGGCCCAGGCCAGCACGCCGCCCAGGAGGGGGCCGCTGCATGGCGTAGCCAGCAGGGTTGCCAAAAAACCCGCGAAATACGCCTGCATGCGCGGCGAATCCGTACTCTTTGCCTTCAGGTCGATGAGGGGCAGGTTGAAAAGGCCCAGCATGGAAAGCCCCAGCGCGAAAACCAGGGCCATCAGGCCGTATGTCAAAGAGGGCTGCTGAAAAAGCTGGCCCCAAATCAGGCCGCTTGCGCCGAGCAGTAGCGCCAGCAGCCAAAACCAGCTAAGCATGCCTGCCGCGAACAGCACCATATGCTCGCGCAGGCGGCGCACACGTATCGCCCGATCTGCGCCGCTCACCTGCAAGAGCGCGCTGGCCTTTAAGGTCAGCACGGGCAGCACACAGGGCATGGCATTAAGAACCAGACCCGCAAGCAGGCCGAAAAGCAGGGCCGTGGCAAGACCATCAACTTCCAGTGACGCTTGAAATACTTGCGGCTGAAATTGCCAGCCATCTGGCGGCTGCGGGAGACTTTCCCGCGCTGAGGGCAAAGTGAGAATAGGCAGACTCTCCGGCACGGCGGGCGAAGATTCGTTGTCGAACGCAGTCCTGCCGGGATGCGCGGCGGCCAGGGCCTCTGCCCAAGGGCTGGCGCTCAGGTCCGGCAACGCTCCTTCCGGAATGCGCAGATGCACGTCAATTGCATGGAAAATGCAAAGCTCCGCCGTACAAAGCGCAAAGGAAAGCTCGCCGGCAAATATGCTCCCGGCCGGCGCATCCAGGGGCACGAACAGGGCATCGCCGGAAACATACACCCGCACCGGGCCATGCACGCCCGGACTGCGAATTTCTTTGCCCGCCGGATACAAAACAGATGCCGGTCGTCCTTGCTCATTCCGCAGGGCAAGCACTGCGGGTTTTACCGCCGCCCCCGGTTCATGGGCATAGACATAGCTTCCGGCGGGCAGTTCCAGGCGCACAAGCGCCAGCGTTTTTTGGGCGTGCCGGAAATACTCCACGTGTATATGCGCCGTTGCCTGCGGGTGTACGCCGTATGCCGCACGGTCGCCAAAAAGCGCAATACTCCATAAAGCAGCAAGCAAACATAACGCGCGCATGCCCGGCGCGTACAGGCGCATCTTGATCATGAACGGATCGTCTTGCCCCGTGTTGTGCAACAGCCCGGCAAAAAAAACTTGACGGACGCAGGATGCTGCGGCATATAAACTGTCGCCATGTGGGCCATTAGCTCAATTGGTAGAGCAGCTGACTCTTAATCAGTTGGTTCGGTGTTCAAGTCACCGATGGCCCACCACATATCAAGCACTTGGACTAAAATCCGGGTGCTTTCTTCGTTTGAAACTGAATCCACACCCGACCATATAGATATATGGACGTATGGAAACCCCTATGTCCTTTTCACTCGGAAAGCAACCCTGACACCTGATTGCACTGCACCTGTGGAGGCAGGGTGACACGTTGCCTGGGAGACCTGGAACTCGTGAACTCTGGGGTCTATGAGGTATTTTACTTTGGATACCTCGCAGACCTCGCCAGTGACACCCAGGTCTCATTTTGTAATGGGTCTATAAGGTACATTAGCACTTGGGGGTCTTGTGAACTCGGAAGGTCGTGGATATGGTGAGGGTGGAGGGCGCTGAAAGTGAGGGTAGCATCAATAATATTCCATACAAAATATTTTTAGCGAAAGTAAGTCTGCATAGAGAATGTAATTTGCTTAGAATATTTAGTATCAAATACTTTATCATCATTTATTCTCATAAATTGCTTTTCAGCATAATCACGAATTTCTGTATGTGAACATTTTAATAGTGGCTGCAAAATCAATAATGCTTCTTTTTTGTCTGTAAATGATAAACATAATGCAATTTTAATAGTTATTAGAATTTGCATTATATAGTCGTTTGTAATTTTTAACAAATCATTTAGTTTGAACAATGCTAAATCATAGTTTTTAAGAAAAAAATAATGCAGTCCTTGATTCAATAGTGTATTATCTGATATATATAATTCATATGGATTATACCAACGAGTAATATTTTTGTAAGAATATATCAATTCATCTGTCATTAATAACTTATATCTATTTTCATTATATATAATCTTTGCGCTGTTATATCTATCATGATACATAGATTTGGCATGAACATTTTTTTTATGCAGTTGTGATTTTTTGTCTAGCAAATCAATACGACGTGTTCCATCTTCATTTTGTATTAACAATTGTTTTAGTCTGCGAAGAGTATTTTCTTGCTTTCTATACTTAAAATGATGAATATTAAGTGCTTCTAGTGCTGTAGATATATATTCGCCACAAGTAGCAAATGTGTGTGCTCCGCCAGCAGAATAAAGAGGTGGTTTATTTTTATCATGGCGTAACAATGGAATTTTTGGAGTATGCGTCTTGGTAGATAATTGCATAAAATCAGCAGGATGATACCCTGTTATATTGTATGGGGGATGTGTTGGGATATGATCAAGCATATACCCAGATATTGCCCTTATTGATGAATCTGATGATTTAAGAAAGTCAATTATCCGAAATTCGCAATCTATGTTTGGAAATTCATCAGCATCAACATATAACCACCATATGCAATCTTCATTACTATGTTTATTATAATTCAATACAATAGCATTCAAATGTGCAACCTTTTGCATTTCGTCAAAATATTTGCTTGAAAATGATCCAGCAAGTACAGCTCCTGATTTTATTGCATTCTTAATAGTATTGTCTGTACTGTCATTATCAACAATAAAAACATTAGAACATCCTTGCGCAAAAAGATGCTTAACTGTAGATTCTATAATATCTTCTTCATTCCAGACACACATGACAGCATTAAGTATCATAGATAGTTACTCCAAACACATAGGTACGAATATGTTAATTGTACATAATTGATGGATATCATAATGTCAACATAGGTTTTCGCCTCAATGCCGCCGCCTTCTCACCTCTCAGTTCGTGGTAATAGTTGTTCGCCGTCATTACCGTGGAGGCGTGACCAAGGAGTTTGGACACCGCCTTCAAATCGCCACCATTCGCCAGAATCGTGGTGGCGAACAAGTGTCTAATGTCATATAACCTTACCGGGGTATGATACGGTTGTACGGCATGAATGTTCCCCGATACCACGGTAAACCATAGCGCTTGTGCATGTAGACAGCCTGTCCGAATTGACAGGGCACCAGTCTAACCGGCAGCATTGCAAGAATGACCGGCCTTCATTATTGTGTTGCGAGGGGGTGGTAAAAATGGTGCTGGTGCGGGATTTTGTAACAAACCACAGGCTGCACGGAGCGCTCGATGCGGTTGAGGCTTGGGTTCAAGATTCAGGCAGTTTTCATGTTCGTCCAACTACAATGGAGCACAGCATGAAAAAATTGATTGTATGCGTCCTGTATGGTGTGTTTTTGGCCTTTGCGGCAACAGCCACGGCAGCGGAAAACACGCTGCCAAAGCCCGCTATGGAAGGCGGCAAAAGCGTGCTGGCCGCCATCAATTCCCGTGCTTCGGCCATACGGGATCAATTCCCCGTGAACCCCATCAGTATGCAAGACCTGAGCACTTTGCTCTGGACCGCCAGCGGACGTAACCGGGACGGCAAGGGCTGGACTGTGCCCGTGGGCCAAGGAAGAGATCCTTACTGTATTGTCTATGTAGCCAAATCTGATGGTGTGTTCCGCTATGATGGCAAAAGCCACAACCTGACGGAAATTTCCAAAGAAAATATCATTCCCGGGATCACCAGTCAGGCTTGGGCCCACAAAGCCCCGGTCATGCTCATTTTCGTGATTGACGGGGCAAAAATGGCTGAGATAAGCGATCCTGTCCGCCGCGCCACCTGGGGGTACCTGCTGATAGGCTGCATGACGGAACATGTCTACCTTGCTGCCGATTCCCTGAACATAGGCGTG
>Ga0209737_10000806_pt1 | contig 24158 bp, 21 predicted proteins | sample TergutCu122P3_FD_187284 | JGI IMG/M metagenome (GOLD analysis project Ga0209737, IMG submission 187284) | Cubitermes ugandensis P3 segment gut microbial communities from Kakamega Forest, Kenya - Cu122 P3 (SPAdes) (version 2) | ecosystem: Host-associated > Arthropoda: Insects > Digestive system... | reverse complement strand
TTCGAGAGGATGGTGGAGGGATAACGATCGCGCCGAAGGCGCGCTGACTTTAAGCCTCCCTCGAGAGGGAGGTGGCCCGAAGGGCCGGAGGGAGTTGCCTCCCTCTTGAGGTGGCACCCGCGCAAAGCGCGGGTGACGGAAGGAGTAACAGCGCCTGGCCACGCCGCACAATGGCATGGCAACTGAACCGCTGCTACTCCCTCCGTCCTGCCTTCGGCAGGACACCTCCCTCAAGAGGGAGGCTTTACGTTGTGATTACATGGCTTCGGCGCCGGTCAGCCTCGTATAAGCCTCGCGGTACTTGGCGGCGGTGCGCTCGATGACTTCTTCCGGCAGCCGGGGCGCGGGGGCTTTCTTGTTCCAGTCGAGGGTTTCCAGATAGTCGCGCACGTATTGCTTGTCGAACGAGGGGGGGCTGATACCCTCCCGGTACTCGGACTGCGGCCAGAAGCGCGAGGAGTCGGGGGTGAGCGCTTCGTCGATCAGATGCAGGACGCCGTCGGCATCGACGCCGAATTCGAACTTGGTGTCGGCAATGATGATGCCGCGTCCAATGGCGTAGTCGGCGGCCTCACGGTACAGGGCGATGGCCGCATCGCGGGCCTGTTCGGCCAGGGCTGCGCCGTTGGGGCCGATTGCGTCCGCGCAGCTTGCCTTTGCGCGCTCGAACGAAATGTTCTCATCGTGATCACCGACATCGGCCTTGGTGGCCGGGGTGAAGATCGGTTGCGGCAACTTTGCCGCCTGACGCAGCCCCGGCGGCAGGGCGATGCCGCAAATTGCGCCGCTTGCCTGGTAATCCTTCCAGCCGGAACCGATCACATAGCCGCGCACCACGGCTTCGATGGGCAAAGGCTTGAGGCGTTTGACCACCAGCGCGCGGTCGCGCACCTGTTCGCGTTCGCTGGCATCCACGACGCTTGAAGGGTCGATGCCGGTGAGTTGGTTGGGGATGATGTGCCCGAGCCTGGCAAACCAGAAGCTGGCCATTGCGGTGAGCACCCGGCCCTTGTCCGGGATCGGGTCGGGCAGGATGACATCGAAGGCCGACAGGCGGTCGCTCGTGACGATCAGCAATTTATCGCTGTCAACGGCGTAGATGTCGCGGACTTTGCCGCGATTGATGAGCGGCAGGCTCTTGATGGAGGATTCAAATAACGGAGTGCTCACGGCGGCTTCCAAAGGACGTAGCCGTACATTATAGGTTGATGCTCTCCGTCCGGGGCATGCGCCAATACGGCAGGGTGTCGAGTGGCTCTGGTATGTGACAGTGGAACCCCTGTGCGTAATCAACGCCGATTTCGCGGATGACCTGGAGAATGCTGCTGTTGTGTACGAACTCGGCCACCGTGCGCAGGCCGTAGGCGCGCGCCAGGGTGACGATGGCCTTGACTGTGGCGAAGTTGGCCGAGTCGGTATCGATGTTGGAAATGAACGCGCCGTCGATTTTCAGAAAGTCGGCCTGGAAACGTTTGAGATAGCCGAACGACGACAGACCGCTGCCAAAATCGTCGAGCGCCACGGTTGCGCCAGCCCGGCGCACGCTTTCAATGAAGTGCAGGGCAGGTTTGAGATTGGCAATCGCGCTGCTTTCGGTGATTTCAAAACAGAGCCTTTTGGGAGAAACGCTGTTGGCGCTGATCCGGTCGAGGACGAAATCCGGGAAATGTTCATCGGACAGGCTTGCGCCGGAAACATTGATGCTGAAGCACTCGATGCCGGTTTCGCACTTTTCCTTTTCCCACTGCGCAATCTGCCGGCAGGCGCTTTCGATGACCCAGTGATCGATCCGTGTCATCAGGTTGTAGCGTTCTGCAGCGTGGATGAGGCTCACGGGGCCATCAAACCCGCCCTCTGCATTGCGCACTCTCAAAAGAATTTCGGCGTGAGAAGGACGATCCCCGGTCAGCGGGGAGAAACGCTGGTAATGGAGCGTGAAGCGATTCTGGGCAAACATGCTGTCGAGTTGCGCGATGCTGCGCAACTCCTCGCGGCGCTGGCGAAAATAGTCGTCATTGGGGTGATAGACCTGGATGCGGTTGCGGCCCAGTTCCTTTGCGCCGAAGCAGGCGGTATCGGCGGCAATCATCAGGTCCCTGAGCGTGCGGTTTCCAAGAGAACTGCTGGAAGCAACCCCGATGCTGGCGCCTACGCGGTAGGTCTGACCTTCCCAGATGAATTGGATGTTGGAAATGTCATCGATGATGGTTCGGGCTATCTTATGAATATCCATCTCGTTGTTCAGGGGCATGATCGCGCCGAACTCATCGCCGCCGATGCGGGCGACGAAGGCGTCATTCAGGCGCGATTCGAGCAGATGGGCCACGCGGGTCAGCAGGATATCGCCCGCGCTGTGACCGCAGTTGTCGTTGATGGCCTTGAACTGATCGAGGTCGATATAGAGCATGATGACATCGATGATTGTGGGATCATCGAGCAATTCCGAGGTGCGTTTCTCGAATGCCCGGCGGTTATAGGCATCGGTGAGCGCGTCGTGCTGCGCCTGCCATTCGAGCATCGAAATCTTGCTGCTCACCGTCAGGGCCATGGCCTTGAAATGTTTCAGCAGGCTGTCGAGTTCAGAGACGCCCGTGGATTGCAGTTGCACATCGTAATTGCCGGAAGTGATGTGTTCGGCGGCTTTGCTCAAATTCACCAGGGGTTTGACGATGTGGCGTGAAAAGACCACCAGCAGGATGCTGGACAGGCCCACTCCAGCCAGGGCGGCGAGGATGTTGTACAGGATCAGCCTTTTCCGGGCGGCATTGAAGGAGTTGGTCAACAGACCGTATTGCACTGAACCGTGACGCTCTCCTGCGGAGGGGATATCGAAACGGATGTGGTAGACCGAATCGGTCTTGCCGGGCGTAGGCAGCGGCGCATTGTCTGCCAGTCCCGTCCATAACAGGCGGTTTCCGTTGGCATCCATCAGGACGATGTAGGAAAAGTTGCCGGACTTTTCCAGCATTTCAAGGATGCTGCGCAGCCCTGCGTAGTCCACCTGAGCCATCGGTGTGGCGAACATCGCTTGCCAGGTGTTATGGATATGGGTGATCCGGGATTCGATCTGGTGGTTGATCTGTTCCCCGATCGTATGCAGGTTGATGGACAGCATCAAAATCAGCACGATAGCGCCCATCAGGGCGCCCCAACTGATTACGCGAGCCCGAAACGAATTTAGACGGAACATTATGGGTTGGCCTGAGACCGTGCTTTTGCTCTGCGGAAACAGCAACGTGATAGAGGCATGAAATCACTCCCCGGAAAATGCTGATGCTTTTGCTATTGCTGTGTTTTCAACCCGCCAAGACTTCTACAGCATATACCACAAATGGGTGTTTCAATGGTGTCAGTACACATATTTGCCCGCTCGCCAATGTGACTTTTTCACGATATGGAAGCTAGTGCAGAATTTTTGTAAATACGTCTTTTTATTATAAGGCAATATGTTAAATTGTCACTTGTAATTGTAACGCAAATACAGTAAGTATCGCGAGAGATTATAATGATGCCAAGATATGATTACTATAAGTAATAATACTGTTATTGAGAAAAGGCATTTCCCCCGGAGAAATAAGCGGCTTAAAACCCGGCTATTCCCGTCATGCGCGCACGGATACGAGCCGCATAATCGGTGACAGGACGCGCCATGTGCGCGGAACCGGGAGAGCTTAACCATGAACGTCAAGCGCTTTTTTGCGCCATCCACCCGCGAAGCCCTGCGAACCTTGAAGGCGGAGTTGGGCGCAGACGCGATTGTGTTATCGAACCGGGCTGTCGCAGGGGGGGTTGAAATCATGGCCTTGCCGCCGGGGGCCATTGACACGCTGCATGCGCCACAGTCTGCCCGACCGACCCAAGCACCTTCCGACGCTACGCGCGCGACGGCGCCCGGAATACCCGGCAATCGCGGCGAATATGCTGGCTTCACCGGCAGTGATCACGGCGTTGGCGATTACACGGATGATTTCCATGTGACGCTTTCCAGTCTTGCGGCGGGCGCGGTTCCGCGCAAATCCGCCACTGGATCGCCACGCCGGGAGAGCGCATCGCCCCGCAAGCCCGAAATTCGTCCGTTTGTGCCGCCCCGCGTCGAAACTGCGCCCTCCATGCGGCCGGGGGCGATGACCGAAAGGGTCGCCGAAAAAGTGGCTGAAAAAGTCGCCGTCGCCATGCGCGGCGAGACCGGAGAGAGTGTGCGCGCGCTGAAAGAAACCAACATCCGGCTGATGGATGAACTCTCCGGCATCCGTAGCGTGATCGAGCGAGAACTTGCCGGTTTTTCCTGGTACGAGACGCGCGCCAATGCGCCGGTTCGGGCGGAAATGCTTGGACAACTGCTCGCAACGGGGTTTTCCGCTTCCCTGGCGCGCCAACTCGTCGAAGGGATCGGCAAGGACGCAACGCCGGGCGCGGCGCTGGATATTCTGCGCGCGGCGCTCGACCGTCGCCTGAAAATCGGCGGCAGCGCAAGCGAGATCATCGACGACGGTGGCATTTATGCGCTCGTCGGCCCGACCGGAGTCGGCAAGACCACTACGGTCGCCAAGCTGGCGGCGCGCTTCGTCACCCGGCAGGGCGCGGGACGTCTGGCGCTGATCACCACCGACGGTTATCGGATCGGCGCACAGGAACAACTGCGCATTTACGGTCGCATTCTGGGCGTGCCGGTCTTCGCTGTGCGCAATGCCGCCGAGCTGCGTCAGACCCTGATCGATTTGCGCGACAAGCGCCTGGTGCTGATCGACACGATGGGCATGAACCAGCGTGACCGCATGGTCGTCGCGCAGGCCAGCATGTTGGCGGAGGCGGGCGAAGTGCGCCGCCTGCTGCTGCTCAATGCCACCTGCCGGGGCGATACGCTCGACGATGTGGTCAGGGCCTTCGCCGGGCCGGATGTGGCCGGCTGCATTCTCACAAAGGTCGACGAAGCAGCCTCGCTCGCATCGGTCATTGACACGGCCCTGTGCCACGAACTCGACGTGCGTTACATCACCAACGGTCAGAGGGTGCCCGAGGATTTGCACCTGCCCAACCGCGCCTGGTTGCTGCAACGCGCCCTGTGCCCGCAGACGGACGAATCCCACTGGCGGCTCGATGGCGACGAAACCGGCGCGATGCTGCGCGCTCAAGGAGCCTGAAATGATCGACGGACGCGAAGACCAGGCCGCTGGATTGCGGCGGCTTTTTCGGCAAACCCCGCCAGCGGTGGTTGCCTACTATGCCACCGGACGGCAGCGCGTCCATCATGCGATTCTGACCGCGCATCGTATTGCCGGGCAGCACCATGAAGTGCTGCTGCTCGATGAGGCCGTGGGCGATGAGGCGCTTGCCGGGGCGCTTGGACTCGAACCCGGCCCCGACCTTCTGCAGATGCTCGATGGGCGGCTGACCCTGGCTGAACTTTTGCAACCCGTGCCGGGGCTCTTGGGGCGCGTTCCTGCGGCGGCTGCCGCGCTGGCCTTGCCCCTGCTCGATGAGGCCCGGCGCGCCTGTCTGCTCGAAGCCGTACGGGTGTTGCACCATCACGCCGGAATCGTGCTCATTCATGCCGGTTGTGATTCGGCCAAGGACCCGTCGCCCTTCGTGCAGGCCGCCCCGCAGCGCCTGCTCGTGGCGGAAGCCAGCGCCAGCGGGGCCAGCGAGGCATATTGCGTCATCAAGCAACTGGCCTCGGCGGGCGCCGGGTCGATGCACGTGGCGGTGGCGCGCGCGCACGATGCGGCGGATGCCCGGAATTTTTTCACTTCACTTCAGGCCCTGGTGCGTCACCATGTCGGAGTACCGCTGCTCTGGCTCGGCGAGGTCGAACGTGACGACCTTGCGGCAGGTTTGACCCGCACGCCCGCGCCTCCTTTGGTGCGCGAAGTCGGGGCGGTGTTTCTCCGACGACTCGCGGGCGTGGGTACATCGCCTGGCATGTAACGGGTTGCGGGTTTCTCACCTGGGTGAGACGAACGCATGACGCATGACGCAGAAAATCGACTTGAAGTAGATCGCCTGGTGGTGACCTACGCGCCGCTGGTCAAGCGTTTGGCCTACCAGATGATGTCCCGTTTGCCTGCCAGCGTGGAAGTCGAAGACCTCATACAGAACGGCATGATGGGTTTGCTGGATGCCATCAATCGTTTCGAGGAAGGTATGGGCGCGCAGTTTGAAACCTATGCCGTGCAACGCATTCGTGGCGCGATGATCGACGGGCTGCGCGAAGCCGACTGGGCGCCGCGCAGCACGCGACGCGACATGCGGCGTATCGAGGCTGCCATCAACACGCTCGAACAGAAAAACGGCCGTCCGCCGAGCGAGTCCGAAATTGCCGAATACCTCGACCTGGAACTGCCCGAATATCAGCGGATGTTGGCGGATGCGCGCGGCCACCAACTCATCTATTTCGACGACTTTTCCTCTGAAGACGGCGAAGATTACCTCGAACGTCACCTCGGGCAGACCGACTCCAACCCGCTCGTGCTGCTCGAAGATGCCGACATGAAGGCCAAGCTCGTCGAAGCCATCCAAAAACTGCCTGAGCGCGAAAAAATGGTCATGGCGCTCTATTACGACGAAGACCTCAATCTGCGCGAGATCGGTGAAGTACTCAACGTCACCGAATCCAGAGTCTGTCAATTGCACAGCCAGGCCGTCGCGCGCTTGCGTGCAATGATGTTCGGACGCCGCCATGGATAAGCTCAGTATCATCGGCCTCATCCTCGCCCTGGGGGCCATCATCGGTGGGCAGGTGCTCGAAGGCGGTCACGTCTCCTCGCTGCTGCAACCGACGGCTTTTCTCATCGTCATGGGAGGAACCCTCGGCGCGGTACTGCTTCAAAGCCCGTTCAGCGTCTTTCTCGGCGGCATGAAGATGGTGAAATGGGTATTCATTCCCCCGTCTTCCGAGGTTGAGCAAACCATCTGGCGCATCATGGAGTGGAGCCATCTGGCTCGCCGGGAAGGCGTGCTCATGCTCGAACGCCACATCGATGATCTTGACGATCCCTTCATGAAACATGGCCTGCAAATGCTCATCGATGGCATCGAACCCATGCATCTGCGTGAATCGCTTGAAATCGAAGTCGACTCCTGGGCGACGAGGATGCGACAACAGGCCCGCGTCTGGGAGAGTGCGGGCGCATATTCCCCCACCATCGGCATTCTCGGCGCTGTGCTGGGGTTGATTCATGTCATGGAGAACCTGTCCGATCCCACCATGCTTGGCGCTGGCATCGCCGTGGCCTTTGTCGCCACCGTCTATGGCGTCGGCTTTGCCAACCTCATCCTGCTGCCCATTCACAAAAAACTCCTGTCGCACATCGGCGCTCTCGCCAGCCGCCGCGAAATGGCCATCGACGGACTCATCGGCATTGCCAATGGCGACCACCCGCGCATCATCGAAGGCCGGATGCGGGGATACGTCCAGTAAAGGGGGGCGACAATGGCGCGGCGACGCAGACCTCATGCGGAAGAACATGAAAACACCGAACGTTGGCTCGTCTCCTACGCCGACTTCATTACCCTGCTGTTTGCCTTCTTTGTCGTCATGTACTCCCTGAGCTCCGTCAACGAAGGCAAATACCGGATACTTTCCAACTCCCTGATCCAGGCGTTCCGCAACGCCAACGTCAACACCGAAGGACATAAGATTGTCTCGCCTCCGGTCATTGTTTCCAGCGCGCCCATCAAGCGGCTCACCGCGAGCGAGCGCGCAGCGCGCGAACAGGCTGCCCGAAAAATGCGCGACATGGCCGGTGAGATTCGCCGTGTTCTCGGGCCTCTCACCGGAAGCGGGCAGGTCAGGGTCACGGAAGGGGCCTTCGGCGTGACGGTCGAAATCAACGCCAGTGCGCTGTTTTCTGCCGGTGATGCCACCCTCGGCAGTGAAGCGGAAACCGCGTTACGCGCCGTGGCCAGTGTGATTGCGGAAGCTGAATTTCCAATCATGGTCGAAGGCCATACCGACAGCAATCCGATCAGCACCCACCGTTTCCCTTCCAACTGGGAGCTTTCATCGGCCCGCGCCTCATCGGTCGTGCGGCTTTTCATCGAAAACGGCGTTTCTCCGGATCGCCTCACCGCTGCGGGCTACGCCGACCAGCGTCCCATTGCCGACAACGACACCGAAGCAGGCCGGGCGCGCAACCGCCGCGTGGCGATCATGCTCGAATCGCGTGTTCCTGTGATTGAATCTGAATCCGAATCAGAGTCTCCCGAGACCGAGTCGTCCACGTTCGAGCCGCGCGAACCCGGCGTTCTTGCCCCGGGCGAATCCGTCGATTCCATTCTGCCGCCGTGAGCAGGGGTGGGAAGCCTCCTGCTCACGCACTCCCAAGCATGCGCCCGCCGCCGCTTGGCCGGGAGTGACCGCCAGCGTCGTAGAGCTGTGGATGGTCGGTGGCGGCGAGCAGGACGGACAGGGCGGCCTGATTGTGCTGCATGTGCCTGGCGATGAGCTGGCCGTTGATGTGATTGCGCTCTTTCGCGCGCGAGGCGAGTGCGAGCACTTCATCCCACCGCGCGAGCGCCTTGGGCATTCTGCCGCAGAGGTTGCGCATCGCAGTGTCGTCCTTGCCTTGACCGAAACGGGCTACCAGCATGGAACGATCGTCGTGCAGGTGTTGTAACTGGCGATAACGCTCGTTTTTTTCCTTCGTGATCGAGAGCAGGGCGTCCGTGTCTCCGGAGATGAGCACGGCCTCCTCGCGTTCGAGGAGATCGAGGAATTTCCTGAGCTGACTGGATTCGGCTTCGAGCAGGAGGAGAAGGCGCTGAAGTTCCTGGGGGTTGGGAGTGTGCATGGCTGTACCGGCAACAGGGGTTGAGACAGAATCAACCAAGCATTCTTTGTGCCATGTCTGCCGGTAGACAAAAAAAGGTGGGGATTGCGTTATTGGCTCGCAATCCCCATGCCGGACGTGGACTATCTTATATCAACCGCGCCCGGCTTTTGACTCGAACATCTGACGAACTTCATTGATGAGGCCATCGGCGATGCGATTGGCGTCGATCTTGAAATGACCATCGCGGATGGCCTGCTTGATTTCTTCAACGCGGGCGCGATCGATCGATGGCGTCTCCGCCAGAGCGGCCTCGGCCTTTTGCAGGGTCGAGGCAAGCGACGATAACTGTACCTGTTCCCCGTTGCTGGCTGTGGGGGCGGAACTTGGCCGTGGCCGTACATCGGTGGCGGGAGTTGGCCCGGCAGGCTTAACCAGGCTTTCGATTTTCATGATGGAACTCCGGGAAAATAAGTCTTCTGGTTGTTTGCTACGGCTTGGTACCTGGGAACTTTAGCAGATTTTGCAAAAATACCGTCAGCAAGCCTCGAAGCGATCTGTCACGCGATAACCAGAGGATCTCATGGACCTATTTCTATGGTGCCATCATGGAGCGCCGTGCCGGTGACGACCTGATTGTTCGGCAGGCGCACCCGAACCGTTTCGCCCGGTGCGGCGGAATTGAGGGCGCGTCCGGTGTTTGAAACCCGGAAGGTTTCTCCCCGGCTGAAAACGGTCACTTTGCTGCCTTGCCGCACGGCTTCCGGGGTGCGCAGCAGCCGGGCCTGGAGGGGAATGTTCCGGGCGAGCGCCTGTCTGACGAGGCGGCCCGTGGCCTGACTGAGATCGAGCAGCACATCATCGGGCAGGGCGGCAATATCGCCGCGCCGGTATTCGAGGTCGGCAGGGCCGATGATGTGTCTGGCGGGCAGGGGGCGGGCAACGATGAGGTAGTCGCTGATGACTTTTACGCGCGCCTGAAGGTAGATCGTCCAGGCGGATTCGCAGCGCACGCCAACGCTGAACGCGCCCCAGGCGCGAGTCGCCGGGGTGGGCAGAAAGGCTGCCGGCGCGGAGCAGGGCGGCAAATGGTTGCCGGGATCGAGCGGACTGATTTCGATGATGACTTCGCCGGGAAAACCATGTGTTTTCTCTTCGATGAGCGCGCGGGCTGCCGCTTCGACCGGGGCGGATGGCTGCTGCGCAATGGCGTTGGCCGTAGCGAAAAGCAGAGCGGGAATCACGGCGAAACCGGAAGGCGGGCGACCAATCATTTTGCTTTGTCCTGTCATGATCGGAGTTTTTCTCATTTTCCTGCGATACAGCGTAAAAAACAATAAAAAAGCTACGATAGGTGACATGAAAAATGTCACGATTATTTGAGCGTAGAGGAGATTTTTTGAAATTGAATTCATTGAATCTTGGAAAGAAATGCATGATAAAACGCATTGAATACACGGAGTTATATTTTTTGAAGATACGGCAATAATGTTGCCTGCCGGCGGAAATTTCTGCCGCTTTTCGGTGACAATTCTATGTGTTCTATTTCAATAAATTGATGCCGATTTACCTAGCTTATCCGGGTAAGGAGACAAGAGAGAAGGGGTAACATCGGCTTTAGGGTGAATAATAGTGCCTGTCGCAAGCAGGTTGGCACGAAAACTGCATGGCTGAATCGGGGGCATGGAGGAGAGAATGAAAGATCTGCTCGAAGCAAACTTGCTGGTTCATCAAAAGGCGCTGAATCTTCAGGCGTACCGGCAGCAGTTGTTGGCCTCGAACATCGCCAATGCCGATACGCCGAATTTCAAGGCGCGCGATCTTCAGTTCCGCGATGCGCTAAGCGCGGCGCTGGGTCGGGGGCACTGGGGAGGATCGCTGCCGCTGATGAAGACCCACGCCCGGCATCTGGGAGCCAAGGTGGAATTTTCGCCGGAAACTTTCGTGCGTTACCGTGCGGAATGGCAGTCGGCGGTGGACGGCAACACCGTGGATATGGATATGGAACGCGCCGCGTTTGCTGAAAACACGGTGCATTATGAAGCCAGTATCACTTTCATCAACGGCCTGCTGCGCTCGATGCAGACGGCCATCGTCGGCCAGTAACGGGCCGGCGCTACGCGCCGTTCGCCGTTGAAGGCCGCATCTGGAGACGGCAATGGACGGCAACATGCTCAACGTATTCAGTATCGCCGGTTCGGCGCTTACGGCGCAGTCGATGCGCCTGAATACGACGGCCTCCAACCTCGCCAACGCCGATAGCGTCACTTCCGAGAACGGCCAACCTTACCGGGCCAAGCAGGTCGTTTTTGCCGCCCGGCAATTGCCGGGCGCCGGCCCCGCCTCAAAGGGCGTGGTGGTCACACAGATCGTCCAGAGCGCCGCGCCGATGCGGCTCGTCTATGAGCCGAACAGCCCCGCAGCCAATGCCGAGGGCTATGTCGAGATGCCCAACGTCAACGTGGTCGAGGAGATGGTCAACATGATCTCCGCCTCGCGTTCGTACCAGAACAACGCCGAGGTAATGAACACGGCACGAACCTTGCTTCAGCGTACCTTGCAGATTGGTCAATAAATGACCCGACCGGCGAAATCGCCGGTTTCAAGCAGGAGTACGAAATGAGTGTTTATACCGACGCCACGGTCAATAGTGTGTTGTCCGGGCTGGCCCGCAAGGAACCCGTCAAGAATTCGCTGATGCAGGACGAGCAGAACCGTTTTCTCACGCTGCTCACCACACAGTTGCGCAACCAGGACCCGATGAATCCGATGGATAACGCGGATCTGACGATGCAGTTGGCGCAGATGAGCACGGTCGACGGCATCGAACGGCTCAACAAGCTCGTGCAATCGTTGATGGAATCCAAGGATCTGGCGGACAGCACGGCGATGATCGGCCGTGGCGTACTGGTCGAGGGCAAGGGACTCGGACTGACCGAAGCGGGCGCAATCGGCGGTTTCGAGCTGAACATGCCTGCCGACAAGGTGACGGTCACGATTCACGACGCAAGCGGACAGGTGGTGACGAAGCTCGAATTCAGCGACGTGACCGCAGGCAGCCATAACTACGTGTGGGACGGCCTGACCGCCGACGGTTCCGAGGCTGTGCCGGGCATGTACACCGTAAGCGTGGCCGCAACCCTGGGCGGAGCAATCGTTGCCGCTACGCCGTTGCAATTCGGCCCGGTAACGGCCGTGGTGCGCGGCCCGAACGGGGCCGATCTGCAGGTCGGCCCGCTGGGTATCTACAGATTGAATGACGTTAGACAAATTCTTTGAAAAGGGGGAAACATCATGGGATTCACACAAGGCTTGAGCGGACTGAACACGTCTTCCCGCGCGCTCGATGTTATCTCCAACAACATCGCCAATAGCAGCACCGTAGGTTTCAAATCCTCCCACGCCGTTTTTGCCGATGTGTATGCTGGGGCGATGACCGGGGTGAGTTCATCCCTCCAGATCGGCTACGGCAGCAAGATCACGGCGGTCTATCAGAGTTTTCTGGATGGTATGCCGACCACGACCGGCAATCCGCTGGACATGGCAATCATCGGCAATGGTTTTTACGTCATCGAACGCTTTGACGGCTCGATTGCCTATACCCGTAACGGGCAGTTCGACATCAACAAGGACGGTTATCTCATCACGCCGACTGGCGAAAAGGTGCTGGGCGTCAGGGCGGACATCAATGGCGTCATTCCGCCATCCGGGGGCATCGTCCAGCCGCTTTTCGTGCCACAGGGGGATATTGATCCGAGGGCGACCGAAAAGGTGGAGATTCGCTCCGGCAATCTCAATGCGGACGACGCTGTTCCCATCAGTGCGCCGTTCAACCCGGATGTTCTCGATTCCTACAACTTTGTGCATTCCATTCCTGTGTACGACAGTCTTGGCGGGAAGCATTCGCTGGAGGTCTATTTTGTGAAGACTTCCCCTGGGGTATGGGAGGTATACGCCAGGGTCGACGGCGATTCCGCAACGTTGCAGGGGCCGCTCCTCGATGAGTTCGGGGTGCCGCAAAACCTGGTGTACGACCAGTACGGCAAGCTGAACCCCCCGATCGAGCTGTTTGGATACTCCACTCCGCTTAGTGGCAGTGCAGCGGCGCTGGACATCACTCTCGACCTTTCCAGGCTGAATCAGTTCGGCTCGAAATTCTCGATTACAGATCACTGGCAGGACGGATATACGGTCGGGCAGATCGCAGGGATCGTGGTGACTCAGGACGGCATCATCCAGGGACGCTACACCAACGGGCAGACCAAGAACCTGGGGCAGGTGGTGCTGGCCACTTTTCGCAGCAATCAGGGGCTGGGCCGCGTGGGCGACAACATGTGGGTCGAGTCGGCCGAGTCCGGCCCGCCGATCGTGGGTCGCCCGCGCTCCGGATTGAACGGCTTGATTTCCGGCGGACAGGTCGAGGAGTCGAACGTCGATCTGACGCAGGAACTGGTGAACATGATCATCCAGCAGCGCAATTACCAGGCCAATGCACAGACGATCCGCACCCAGGATCAGATCATGCAGACGCTGGTGAACCTGCGTTGATGGGTGAGAGGGCCACATCATGGATCGCGTGATCTACACGGCAATGACCGGCGCGAAGAGCACCCTCGGCCAGCAGGCGGCGGTGGCGCACAACCTTGCCAATGCCGATTCCACCGGCTTTCGCACCGAGATGCACAAGATGCGCGCGGTGGAAGTGCAAACCCAGGCCATGCGCTCGCGCTCCTTCGTGGTCGACGCAAGCATCGCGACGGATTTCACTCCAGGGCCGCTCAAGTTTTCCGGCAATCCGTTCGACGTGGCCGTGAAAGGCAAGGGGTGGTTCGCCGTCCAGACCGCGAACGGCGAGGCTTATACCCGCGACGGCTCGTTCGAGGTTTCCGCCAATGGCGTGCTGCAAACCCACGCTGGTTTGCCGGTATTGGGCGATGGCGGCCCGATTGCGATTCCGCCCGAGAGCGTGATCGTGATCGGCGCGGACGGCACCATTTCCGCGATTCAGAACCGCATCACCAATGAAGTTGGCCGCCTGAAACTGGTGAACCCGCCAGAAAGCGAACTGGTGCGCGGCGAGGATGGTTTCTTCCGTCTGAAAGACGGGCAGGTAGCGTTGGCTGACGAGGCGGTAAAAGTCGCCGGCGGCTACCTGGAGTCGAGCAACGTGAACGTTGCCGAGCAGATGGTGCAGATGATCTCCCTCGCGCGTCAGTTCGAAATGCAGGTGCGCATGATCTCCAACGCACAGGAAAACGATCGTAGCGCGACGCAGGTGATTGCGCCGCGCTAGAACAATTTGGGTTGAGTCATGAACATTTTTGCGGCCCCCATCCCAACCTTCCCCCGCAAGCGGGGGAAGGAGTCTGATTTTTCCCACCGCTTGCGGAAGGAAAAGACTGATTTCCCCCGCATGCGGAAGGAAAAGACTGATTCCCTCCCCCGCATGCGGAAGGAAAAGACTGATTCCCTCCCCCGCTTGCGGGGGAGGGTTAGGGTGGGGGCAACAGGCGAGAAAGTACACAACTAAATCAAAACCGCTCTAAATAAGGATTCCCCATCATGATCCGCTCGCTCTGGACAGCCCGCACCGGACTGGACGCCCAGCAGACCTCGCTGGACGTGATTGCCAACAATCTGGCCAACGTATCGACGAACGGCTTCAAGCGGCAGCGCGCGGTTTTCGAGGATTTGCTCTATCAGGTCATCCGTCAGCCCGGCGCGCAATCGACGCAGCAAACGCAGATTTCCAGCGGGCTGCAAATCGGCGTGGGAGTCAGACCCGTGGCGACCGAGCGAATCTTCACCCAGGGCGCGCCGCAGCAGACCGGGGGCGATCTCGATCTGATGATTCAGGGCGACGGCTTTTTCATGATCACCCTGCCGGACGGAACGACCGCCTACACGCGCGACGGGGCATTTCAGCGCGACAACCAGGGCAACATGGTGACGGCCAGCGGCTATCTGCTTGCCGACAATATCAATATCCCTGCCGACGCCATCTCGATCACCATAGGCAAGGATGGCACCGTCAGCGTCCTGCAATCCGGCAACGCCACCCCGATCCAGATCGGGAGCATCCAGATTGCCATGTTCATCAATCCGGGCGGTTTGCAGGCCGTGTCCGAAAACCTCTTTCTGGAAACCGCCTCTTCCGGCGTGCCCACGCCGCAGCAGCCGGGCACGAATGCTGCGGGGGTCATCAATCAGCGTTACGTCGAAACGTCCAACGTCAACGTGGCCGAAGAATTGGTGAGCATGATCATCACGCAGCGCGCCTATGAGATGAATTCGCGGGTCATCAGCACTTCCGACCAGATGCTTGCCCGTCTGGCGCAGGTTTGAGAGGCCGAACATGAATACCATCGTGCGCGCCGTCTCCGTTCTTGCCACCACCTTCCTCGCGGTGATCCTTGCCACGCTCGTCTCATCCTGCGCCCAGATACAGCCGACGCCGCCCACTTCCGTGCATCAGCCGATGTCCGCCCGCCCCGTCGTGGCCTCGGAGACGCGCGCCGCCAATGGCGCAATCTGGCAGCCGGGGCAGGGGAGATCGCTACTGGAAGACCGTCGCGCCCGCTACGTGGGCGACATCATCACCGTCAATCTCGTCGAACGCACCTCTGCGCAAAAGAACGCCAACACCAGCACGGATCGCAAATCCAGCATGGGCGGGGGCATCTCGGCGGGCAGCGACAAACTGCCGCTGAACGGACTGGTCGGATTGTCGGCGGAAGCCGGGACGAAATCCGGATTCGAGGGCAAGGGGGCGGCGGCGGCCAACAATGCGTTTTCCGGAACCATCACCGTGACCGTGATCGACGTGCTGGGCAACGGGAATCTGCTGGTGTCGGGCGAAAAGATGCTGACGATCAACCAGGGCAACGAATTCATCCGTTTCTCGGGGGTCGTCAACGCCAACAACATTTCTGCTGCCAATACCGTGCAATCGACACAGGTAGCCGACGCGCGAATCGAATATCGTGGCAGTGGATTTGTTGAAGAGGCCAACAGCATGGGCTGGCTGCAACGCTTCTTCAACTTCATCAATCCATTCTGAACAAGCGGTCGAGGAGAGAGATATGTTCGCGCGCAAGTTCTCGGGCCGGAAAATCCATCTGCCGGTGCATTTTCCGGCGCGCACGCTTTGGAGGGCGATCATCGTCCTCCTCGCCCTGCTGTTTTCTACCAATGCGACGGCCGAACGGATCAAGGACATCGCCACGATCGGCGGCGTGCGCGACAACCAGTTGGCCGGTTACGGACTCGTGACCGGGCTGGACGGTTCGGGCGACCAGACCACGCAAACCCCCTTTACCGTGCAGAGCATCGTCAACATGCTCGGCAATCTGGGCGTGACGCTGCCGCCGGGCAGCAACCTTCAATTGAAGAACGTGGCCGCCGTGATCGTGACGGCCGAACTGCCCGCCTATGTGCGCCCCGGTCAGCGGATCGATGTCACCGTTTCTTCGATCGGCAACGCAAAGAGCCTGAAAGGGGGAACGCTGGTCATGACCCCGCTCAAGGGTATCGACGGGCAGATCTACGCAATTGCACAGGGCAATGTGGCCGTTGGCGGAGCAGGGGCGCAGGCGGGCGGCGCACAGCAGACGGTCAATCATCTGCTGGCCGGACGCATTCCCAGCGGCGCAACGGTGGAGCGCGCCGTGCCGACCGTGGTCGGCGAGGGCGCGAATGTGATCGTCGAACTGAAGCAGACCGATTTCGACACTGCACGCCGGGTGGCCGAGGCCATCAACAATGTGATGCCGGGTTCGGCGCAGGCGCTCGACGGGCGCAGCATCCAGGTGCAAGCCCCGAGCAGCGTTCCGGAACGGGTCGCCTTTCTCGGGAGAATCGAAAATCTCGAAGTCACCACCGCGCGTTCCGGCGCGCGGGTGATCGTCAACGCCCGTACCGGCTCGGTGGTGATGAACCGGAGCGTCACGATCGAGAACTGTGCCGTCGCCCACGGCAACCTGACGGTAACGATCGAGACGCGCACCGATGTCAGTCAGCCCGCGCCCGATTCCCTCGGCGCGACGGTGGCGAGCACGTCGAGCGCGGTCAATATCAGCCAGGAAGGCGGCGCGGTCATGGAAGTCCGCAGCAGCGCAAATCTGGCCGACGTGATCAAGGCGCTCAACGCAATCGGGGCCAAACCGATCGACCTCGTCAGCATCCTCCAGGCAATGAAGGCCTCCGGCGCATTGCGGGCGGAACTTGAAGTCATTTGAGATCGGAGCATGTCATGACGATCAATAGCGCCCCCCTCAAACCCTTCAACACCCTAAATACCCTCGATCCGCGCTCGATGGGCGACATCAGGCGTCTGGCGAAGGCCGAAGGCAATTCCGATGAAGCCCTGCGCGCGGCCTCGAAGCAGATCGAATCGCTCTTCCTGCAAATCATGCTGAAATCCATGCGCAGCGCCTCGCTTGGAAACGGCCCTTTCGACTCTGAACAGACGAAATTCATACAGGAACTGCACGATCAGCAATTGGCGAGCGATCTGGCGCAATCCAGGGGAATCGGGCTGGCCGACGCGCTATTCCGCCAGTTGGGCGGGGGCCGAAGCGAAGGCGTGCCCCCGCAGGGCGCCTTGAACATCCCGCTTCAGGGCGCACCGCAAACCACGGTAGCCGAATCGGTGGCGCAATCGGCAAAGATCGATGAAACCATTGCCGCTGCCCGCAAGGTGAACGGGCAGGTTCCCGAACATGTGCGCGAATTTGTTGCCAGCGTCTGGCCGCATGCGCATGAGGCCAGCCGCGTCACCGGCATCCCGGCGCATTTCATGGTGGCGCAGGCGGCGCTGGAAACCGGATGGGGCACGAAACAACTGAAGAACGCCGACGGCTCCCCCAGCTACAACCTGTTCAACATCAAGGCGGGGCCGAACTGGACCGGCCCGACCACCGCGCAAAAATCCGTGGCTGAATTTGAAGACGGAGGCTGGCGGTCGCGTCAGGCCGCGTTCCGCTCCTACGCGTCCTGGAGTGAGGCGTTTGCCGACTACGCGAAACTGCTCACCGGCAATCCGCGCTACGCCAACGTGCTCGGCAGGGAGGATGCCGCCGGATTTGCGCAGGGACTGAAAGATGCGGGCTATGCCACCGATCCATTGTATGCCGACAAGCTCGTGCGGATCATCGGCGGCAATACCCTGAAAAACGCACTGATCATGGCGGCGTGATGAATTCAGTCTTCCTCGAACTCTGTCAGCGCAAAGATCTTGAGTCCCTGCTTTTGCAGGCGGCCCCGGCCGCCGTGCGCGGTCAATTCGACGATGAAGGCGCATTCGAGGATTTCAGCCCCCGCCCGCCGCAGCAGGGCGCATGCGGCTTCGCTGGTGCTGCCCGAGGCGAGCAGGTCGTTGATGAACAGGATGCGCTCACCGGGAGAAATCGCATTGACGTCCATTTCGATGCGACCCGCTTCGAGTTCCGATTCGTAGTCCTGCCCGATGGTTTCAAAGGGCAGTTTGCTCATTGTATGGAGCGGCACGAAACCTGCGCCCAGGGCGTAGGCAAGCGGCGAGCCGACGATGAAACCGCGTGGCTCGATGGCGGCAACCTTGTGGATTTTCTTGCCGCTGTAGCGGTTGATCAGCTTGTGCATGGTAATGCGAAAGCCCGTGGCGTCCTTGAGCAAGGTCGTGATGTCGCGGAATACAACACCTTGTCTGGGAAAGCCTGAAATGGAGCGAATCCTTGATTTGATTGGCATGACTGACCAGGGTCGCATTCAGAGTCCGGATGCGAACAAGTATAGTCCGGGAGTGCGCGACATGGTGGAGTTATGTGACGTGGATCACGGTGAGGGCAGCATTGCTGACCGCTCCCCCGGGGGTGCTGTCCTCTCATCTGGAATACAATCACAGGCCAATACTTTCAGAAATAGGCTTCGCCCCCAAGGAAGTAACGTGTCTGACGAAGATCGCACCACAACATACGAAGTTCTGGATCACACGGCATCCGGAATCCGCCTGCAAGTCGAATTCCAGCGGCGGATCAATGCCTCGCTGCTCGCGAGCCGCCTGCCGTTCATCCGGAAGATTTCCGTCTATAACGAAACCGGCAATGACTTGCCGGGCATCGAGCTTTCGGTCGGTTTGGCCGTGGAGAGCGATGATTCGCGCTGGCTTGCCTGCCGGGAAGAAAAGGGCGTGCCGGCGGGCAGCGTGGTGCATTTCAACGGGCCTGGACGTTTCCCTGAATTCGATTCCCTGATCGGTGAGCGGAATGAATCGGCGCTTGCCACGTTGACGGTGGCCACACATCCGCTTCGGGCGGAGGCGCAGGACGAAGGCGACGTCCAGCTTGCCGCAACGGTCGAGATCGGCGCTTCCCGCGAGTTCCTCAAACTTGCTGGCGCGTGGCAATCCATTGCCGTTTTCGTGCAACCCCAAAGCAGGGCAGTGACGGAAATTCTCCGTTCGGCCTCGGAACTCCTCGCCCAGAAAACGGGCCAGAGTGACCTGGACGGATACAAAACCAGCCTTGCACGCGCAAAGCTCATTGCGGAAGCGATTTACCTGGCGATGCGCGAAGAGCAGATCGTCTGCGGCGGTTCTCCCGCTTCGTTCGAGGCCGTGGGACGAAAGTTGAGACCCGCCGGACAGGTGCTTGGCCAGCGGTTCGGCGACTGCATCGAACTGTCCGTGACCTACGCGGCCTGCTGCGAGGCTGCGGGGCTTCATCCCATCGTGATTTTCACTGCATCCCGCGCCTTTCCTGCCTTCATCGCCGTTTCCGAACTCGAGTATTCGCTGGCGCTCGGCAGCGGAGAGGGGTTCAACTATCTGGAAGAGACGGTGATCGACGATGGCGCTGTCATCGCCAATCTCGTGGCGGCAAAAGCCATCATCCCGGTGGAACTCGGCGGCATCGGGCTTGGCAAGCGTTCCCTGAGTTTTCGCGGGGCCGTGAAAAAGGCGACCGACTACGTGAGCAGTCTTTCCAGCGAGTTGAAAGCGGCCGTGATCATTTCGCAATGTCGCCGGGAAGGCATTCTTCCGGGGCCGTTGCCCGAAGATGAACTTCCCCTGCTGACCGAAAAGGTCGTGCTGAAGAGTGAACTTCCGCCTGAACCTCAACCGACCGCAGAGCCGTTGCAAGAGACGCCGTCGCCGGAAGCGCCCGTTCCCGTGGAAGCCGACGCAATGCCTCCCCCCGATGCAGAAGAGCCTGCAAGCGAGGAGACTGCCGCCGTTCCAGCGGGGCGCAAGGACGACACGCCGACCCGTATCAGGCAGTGGAAACAGTCGCTGTTCGATTTCAGTCTGCGCAACCCGTTGCTCGATTTGTCACGCGCCCGGCAGGCGCTTGAATTGACCGTCGAGGGGCGTGCACTGGGCGAAATCGCCGAAGCCCTTTACAAGGGAAAGAGTCCCGCCCCTGCATTCGAGGGGCTGGAGCCTGCCCGGACAGCCGCGCGGCTGCGCGCCCTGAAGCGCGAGTCCGAAACACTGGAGCAGGAGACGGGGAGCCATCATCTGTACCTGACGCTTGGCGTGCTGGTTCATCCGGGCATCCGGGGCAAGGAGGCGAAATCGCCCTTGTTCCTGCTTCCCGTGACGGTGGGGGCGGACGGCCAGAAAGTTCCGGGAGCCATGTCCCTTGCCGGGGAGGAGGCAGCGCAACCCAATTCCTGTCTGCTCGAATGGCTGCGCGTCACCCATGGTCTGACCCTCGATGGACTGGACAATTCCGGCCTCGACGGCACGGCCGAGGCGCTCAATGCGGCATTCGAGAAAATTCGCGCCAGTCTGCTTGCGGCACAGCTTCCCTGGCGTGTCGAAGAAAACGCAAGTCTGGCGGTTCTGAAGTGCTTCGAATTTCAGATGTGGCGGGATCTGGACAGAAACTGGCCGATCCTCATGGAAAATCAGGTCGTCCGGCGCCTCGTCGAACGGAGCGCCTTTGAGCAGGCGGCGCTGGAGGAGTCGACCTTCGAGGAAGAGAATCTGATCCTTCCGCTTGCCGCCGACGGTTCGCACATGGCGGCCATTGCAGCAGCGATGGACGGGAAATCCTTCATTCTGGAAGGCGCGCCAGGCACCGGAAAGTCGCAGACCATTGCCAACCTCATCGCACGCGGCCTGGAAATGGGTAAACGCGTGCTGTTCGTTTCCGGAAAGGAAGCGGCGCTGGAGGCCGTGAGTCAGCGGCTGGAAACCATCGGGCTGAAAGATTTCACGCTGGAAGCGTATGGCTCCAGGATGAGCATGCACGACATCCGGCAGCAGTTGAAACGCTCGATGCGCGCGGCGGCGGATGCCCACGAACGGGTCTGGAAAGCGGCTTTCGACAAATACGCCGGGACGGTTACGGCGCTACGCGATTACGCCGAGCGTTTGCACGCGCCCAACGCCGTCGGCTTTTCCCTGTGGTCGGCCTGCGATGAACTGACACGCCTGGGCGAAGGCCCGGGATGGGAGCTCGATCCGAAACACATCGGAAAGATCGACATTCGCACCATGTCGGACACGTTGGAGCGGGCGGTTCAGATCTGCCGGAAAATCGGCGATCCGGAACGCGACCATTGGCTGCTCCTCGGACTGGACAGCGTAGATAACCTGACCTTCACAACCCTGACCAGCGCCCTCGAAGAGCTGACCCTGGCGCGCAAACGGGTCAAGGAACTTGGCCGTGGCTGGCCGGATGCGTTCAAGGAGCTGCGGCCCGGCAAGATGTTGGCGACCCTCAACGAATGCGTCGCCGCGAATCAGCAGGGGCTTTTGCCAAGCAAGGCGTATTTCCGTGATATCGACCGTCCGGCCTGGCGAAACGCCACTGCCGCGCTGCGGGAAAAACTGGAGTTCTTCCTCGATTCCAATCACGAGGCGCTCTCGATGCTTGCGCCGGGGCTCATCGACTCTCCCTCGCTCAACGACTGGACGATCAAGGCGACCCATCTGGCCAAAGCCAGACTGTTTGCCGAATTCCGGCGCAAGTCCATCCGCGCCGCCGTCAAACCGCTCGTTTTCCGCGACGTCGATCTGGAAGGCAGCAACCTTCTGGACATCCTGCAGAGCGCGCAAAACATCCGCTCACAGGTGGCCGAACTGAGAAATCACGCGGTGGCCATCGTGGGGCTGATTCTGCCTGCCAACTGGGCAGCGCACCGTCCCCGTGCACTGGAAGAGCTCAATGCCGCCATCGAACTGTCCCAACGCGCCGTCTGGCTGGAACGGGTTGCGCCGCAAGCCTGGTTGAAGGCGCTGGAACCCAGGGATGCGCGGGAAATCGGAACCCTGAAAGAAATCGAAGCGGCCTGGTCGCGCTGGCTCTCCGTCATCGGGGCGACCGAACACAGCATCGACCAATGGCTGGCGGGCCGTTCCTGGCTGGATGTCTGGGACGAAGCCATGTCCTGCTGGGAAAACGATCTGGCCGGCACGGGGCTTTTGCAGTTGCAGCGTCATGCCTTGCTGCGCAAGGAGCTTCGGGCTATCGAGTGGGCAGGAGGCATCGATTTTGCGAACAAGCTGGCGCACAGGACGTTCCCGCTGGACGAAGCCGAAGCGGTCATGCGCCGTGGTCTGGCGCAGGCTTCCCTGCATGAACGTCTGGCGGCCTGCAATCTGGAAAACTTCGACGATGCCGCGCAGAACAAAATGGTTTCCGCTTTTCTGGAAAGTGCGCGTGAAGCGCGCAAATTCGCCATACAGGCGGGCCCAGCCCGCCTGCTTGCGCGCCGCCCTTTCCGTGCGAACAGCATCCTGACCGAAGTCACTGCCCTCGTGCGGCAGGTCGAACGCAAACGCGCCGGAATGGGATTGAGGGAAATTTCCGCCCGTTATCCCGAAGCCCTGCTGACCTTTGCCCCGGCCTTCCTGATGAGTCCCGGCTCGGTGGCGCACATCCTTGATGCCGGGTCGCTGAAATTCGATCTGGTGATTTTCGACGAGGCTTCCCGAATGCGGACAGCCGAGGCGATTGGCGCAATGGGACGAGGTATGGCCGTCGTGATTGCCGGCGACCCGATGCAACTGCCGCCAGGCGGCGCGATGGAAGCGCCCTCGCGGGCCACAACCTCGCGGGCCACGGCGGATTCCGGGAAGGAAGAGGAAAGCATCCTGACCGCGGCGTGCAATTCCGGTCTGCCACGACTGCGGTTGAAGTGGCATTACCGGAGCGAAAACGAAGAACTCTTTGCGTTCCCGAATACCCGCTATTACGGCGGAGAACTTGCCGTCCTGCCGTCCGCGCGGCGCGATACCCACGCGGGCATCACCTGGCGGCGGCTCAATGGCAGATTCCTGCGCGGGCTGGATGAAACCAATCCGATCGAAGCGCGCGCACTGGTCGACGAACTGATCGCCCGGCTTCGCGATCCGGCCAAACGGGACGAATCGCTGGGCGTGCTGTGCCTCAATACTCCGCAGCGCGACCTGATCCTGGACATGCTGGAAGAATCGGAAGAACCCCTGGTTCGCGAAGCCCTTGCGGCCCCTGCCGGACGAAGGCTTTTCGTGAAGAGTTTCGAGCATGCACAGGGCGAGGAACGCGACGTCGTTCTGATTTCATTCGTCCTCTCGCCCGATCCGGCAACAAAGATGTTGCCTCCCGACTGCGGCCCGTTGAGTGCCAAGGGAGGAGAGCGGTGGCTGAACGTGGCGCTCACGCGCGCCCGCAAACAGGTCAGGCTCTTGAGCTCGTTCGGCCCGGAACACATCGATCCTGCACATATGACATCGAACGGGGTAAAGGATTTGAGGGGCTACCTGGAGTTTGCCGCCAGTTCCTGCGAGATGGCGCAGGAAGCGCGCGCGCCGGAGCAGGAGCGTGCCATTCTGGGGCTGGAAATCGCCAGGGCTTTGGAAGAACGCGGCTATGTCACACAAACCAACGTGGGCCATTCGGCCTTCCGGGTCGATCTTGCCGTGAGAAAGATCGGAGAAAAAGGCTGGCGGCTGGCCATCATGCTCGACGGCCCGGAATGGAAATCCCGGCTGACGGTGATGGATCGGGACGGCGTGCCGTTCCTGCTGAACTGGCCCGCCGTCGCGCAGGTCTGGCTCCCTGCCTGGTTGCGCAATCGCCAGGAACAACTCACACGGCTCATCGATCTGATCGAGACTCCATCGGGCTCGAGGCTTCCCGCTTAGAGCGGTTTTGATTCAAGAGCTTACATTTTTCGCTGCTTGCCCCCATCCCAGCCTTCCCCCGCAAGCGGGGGAAGGAGACTGATTCCCTCCCCCGCTTGCGGAAGGAAAAGCCTGATTCCCTCCCTCGCTTGCGGGGGAGGGTTAGGGTCAATACTGTTTCCTTAAACAATTTCCACCGTAAAATCACACTTCCGATTCAGAATCTCGCCTCGTCGTCGAATGCTGTAGCCACTCATTTTGCGTTTGACGCCCCGAGGGTTGTGCTTGCCACGGCT
>Ga0209737_10000805_pt1 | contig 24194 bp, 11 predicted proteins | sample TergutCu122P3_FD_187284 | JGI IMG/M metagenome (GOLD analysis project Ga0209737, IMG submission 187284) | Cubitermes ugandensis P3 segment gut microbial communities from Kakamega Forest, Kenya - Cu122 P3 (SPAdes) (version 2) | ecosystem: Host-associated > Arthropoda: Insects > Digestive system... | reverse complement strand
CCTCATTTGAATTTGAAAAGCAAAAGTAATGAATTTTCTCTCAATTTGCAAGATTATTTCTTTTTTCTTTTATTTGCTCATTGAACTTATTTAGAGAGCTATATAATACCGCAATCCAAAACTCAACGCATTGTGGTAAAACTGCTTACCCACGCGTAGTGCGCTGTACGAAAATCGAGCATCAACGGCAATTCGTTCGGTTATTTGATAATCAACACCTACAAGCAGCGGAAAATCCCATGAACCGTAATCGTTTGACGATGATACGATGCCAAAGGTTTCGGTTTTTTCAAAAATTTTGTACGACGCTGCCATTCCCGCTCGTATTTGAAACGGAAAGTGAAATACGTTGCACACCACAAACAGCGGAATTTCGGCATAACCCATAGATGTGCGAATATTGCCATCGTCGCTGCGTGCGCCACGTCCGGCATAATTTAATTCAAGTTGTGCACTCCATTTTCCTGTGCCCAAAGGGTGGCGCACAAACAATCCGCCATATGGACTAAATTTCCGGTAACCGCTCATTTTATCGCCATCTATTTGTGAGGCTACTATGCCGCCGTGTATGCCGCCTTTGAAGAGTTGGGCGCTCAAAGTTGAACAGAGAAATAGTGTAAAAATTAGGGTAATGCTGTGTTTCATATTATTTGATTTATTGATTAGAAAATAGCCAATCTACAATATTCAGTTTGCGAATACCATCATAAACAGGATTAAAATCTACGTCCATTGTCAATAGATATTTCGGACTGGAATCTTTGATAGCTTTTAACGAGGCAAGTTCTCGCTCAAGCGTTTCTTCATTCATTGTTGTCCAAGCCACTTGATAATAGGAAGTGTAACCCTCGTAATCTGTAACAACAAAATCAACTTCTTTATTGTCAATTTTTCCAATATAAACATCTCTATATCTGCGCAATAATTCAAGATAAACCATATTTTCCAACCAATGTGTGCGGTCGGGTTGCATATTGCGTTTCAATCGTACTTTACGAAAACAAGGGTCAACAAGATAATATTTGTTCAATGTTTGCAAAAGTCCTTTACCTTTAATTTCGTAGCGAGGAACTTTGTACAGCAAAAATGCATCGCAAAGTGCATCTAAATATCGTGCAACCGCCTCTTTATCAACTATCGTTCCGTGCGTGCGAAGTGTATCGGAAATGGAACGCGGCGAAACAAACGAACCGACAGAGTCAAACGCAAAATCAATAATTTTATTAAAATTGTGTTTGTCTCTAATGTCTAATCGTGTAAAAATGTCTTTTTCTATAATCGTATTCAATACACTTCTCATAAATTCATCAGCTTGTGATTGACTGATGTTTTTTTGATTAAAGTACTCTGGAACACCGCCTTCCGTGATGTAAACCGCCAAACTTTCCGATTTTGACAGGTTTGGCGATTTGGCGGCGATAAACTCGTAATACTCAATAAATTGCAATGGCAAAATAGAGGTTTCTATATATCTGCCTGTAAGTAAGGTTGCCAATTCGCCCGAAAGCATATAAGCATTTGAGCCTGTGATATATACATCGCAATTCTTTTTAATAAACAAACTATCTACGAGCCGTTGAAATTCCTTGACATTTTGTATTTCATCAAGAAAAATATAGTTCATTTTGTCTGCTACAAGTTTGTTTTTGATATGAGTATGAATCTGAAAAATATCACCAAGAGCCTGCGTGTCCAAATCTTCAAAATTATAAAACTGTATTTGTTCTTGCACGACGCCGTTTTGCAGAAGTTCATCGGCAAACATTTGCAAAAGAGTTGATTTTCCACATCTACGCACTCCTGTAATGACCTTGATAATATTTTGGTCTTTCAAGTTACGAAGAACTTGCATATATTGCTTGCGTTCAATAAGTTGTTGCATATTTATTTTCTCTTTTGTTAAAAAACTATGATTGTTTTTTATGTTTATTTATTTTTCATTCAAATTTAACATACGCAAAGGTACAATATTTTTTGATTTTTGCTTAATTTTTGGATAAGTCAATTTTCAATTTATAGTCTGTTCTTGTTGGTTATACACTGCCCTTATACGGCAAACAATTCCCCGAGTGTAGACAAAAAAAATATTCCCTCAAAATCCCCTCACAAAATAATTTCCCTACCTCTTCAATCACATTTCGCATTGGCGTATATTGAAAATCAACAGCCGCACATAATTTCGCACTATCATACCGAGAAACAGAATACGCACTCCGTGCCGAATTTGCCGAAATTTGCGAAGGCTTGCATGTTACAAAACTATACAACCGAATAAACGGAACAAAGGCGCAAAATAACCATTGCGGCATATATATGTGCGGCTCTTTGGCGTGAACAGACTGCGCCACAAGCGTAAAAAACGTTTTATAATCCAAATTCTCTGCCGAAACAATAAACCGTTCACCCGAAATTTCGCTTGCCGTGAGCGCAATCATACTGCGGGCAACATCGTGTGCTCCCACATAACCCGTTACACCCGACGTGTAAAACGGCATTCCTTTCTTAATGGCTGCAAACGCCGATGCACTGCTTTGCTGCCAATTGACGGTAGCACCAACAATAATCGACGGATTGACTATAACCGCACACAAACCTTCGGCTATGCCACGCCACACTTCCATTTCGGCTTCGTATTTCGATTGTTGGTAGGCTCTTCGTTTGCCGTGTGGGTTGTAATCGCAGTTTTCGGTTATCAGTTCGTTGTCAACCGCTTTGCTTATGGCTGCTACCGAACTTACATGGCACAATTTTGTAATACCGCTATTAAGAGCAGCATTTACAACAGTGCGAGTTCCCACAACATTTACTTCGTGCAATTGCTGCGCCTGCGAATTTTGAAACGACACAAATCCTGCGCAATGAAATACATATTCGCACCCTTGCATAGCTGCAAACACCTCATCGTAATTACTTATTTCGCCAAACGACCATTCTATTGTTGAGGTGTCAATTTCGTCGGTGCTAATAAGCGCAATTGCCTCACAGGCTTTTGCTTGCGATTGTTCGTTACGCACAAATGCTCGCACGTTGGCTTTCATTTGCAATAAATGCACCATCAAATGCGAACCAACAATGCCCGAAGCTCCGGTTACTAAAATTCTACCGTTCCCAAATAAGTTTTGTTCCAAAGCCAAGCGTATTATCGGTTAATTTTGCGTAGTGTATGTGCAGTCGCCACAAAGTGGTTTGCATAAGTACGGTATAAGGGAATTTTTTAAGATATATTTTTTGCGCCTCTTGTAAGTCGTCGCCCTCGCACAAACTCATAATGCCGGTGCATTGCAACCCTTGAATTTTGCCCACAATTTTGGTTTCGAGCACTATGCTTGCCGCTACTGCGCTATTTTGCAAAACCTGTTGCGCATGTTTTGTTTGCGCGTCCGACGAAAAAATCAAAGACTGTGTTTTTTTATCGAACACGTAAAAACAATTGGCGCACCACGCTTGATTATTGGCACTTGTAGCCAAAGTAAGCACGTGATGTTTTTGAATGAAGGTTGTGATTTTTTGAGGAAAAGTTTCTATCATAATGAATTAGAAATAAGTGAACACACAAACGGCAAACCAAAAATGGTTTGCCGTTTGTGTGTTTGTTTGAATATTCGGTTATTGTTTCATTACCTTCACAACAGAGGTGCCGTTTATCTGCAAAATATACAATCCTTTTGCATAGCCGGACAAGTCTACTTCTTTGCCGAATCCGCTGTATAACAATCCGCCTTGTGGATTGAATACTTTAACGCTGGCTTCGGTTGTAAGATACACCTTGTCGGTAGTTGGGTTCGGATACACGTTGATACCGATAGCGTCTTCCGCAATAATGGAAGTTTCTACGTCGCTACGGAAATCTTGTTCCATTGATTTGAGCGGTGCAGAGAACAGATTACCGGTACAGAACAAATCTTTAAGATTAGTCAAGCCTCTAACATCAAGTTCGGTAAGTTTGTTGCGGCTGCAATTCAATTCTTGAAGATGTACCAAAGTCGATACATTAAGCGAAGTAAGTTGATTATCGCGACAATGCAATATTTTAAGATTTGTCAAAGCCGACACATCGAGCGAAGTAAGCTGATTGAGACCGCAATACAAGGTTACAGCTCCGGTAAAATAGTTGATACCGGTTAAATCTTGTATTCCTTTGTTGGTAAGCTCTATATGTCGTATTCCTGCAATTTCTTCGGCAGAAATACACTCGTCGCTGCCCCACGATTGTGCCAATATCCATGCTCTGAAATTAGCATCAGGGAAGTTGGTTGCGTTTACGGCAATGCCGTCGCAGTCGGTTGGGGTTTCACCACATTCTTCAATGTATTTAACAAATGCCAAGCCCGAAGTATTAATCACAATGCCGGCATTACCACAGTGGTACAACTCTTGAAAATGTGTATTATTTGTAAGGTCAAGCGTAGCAAGTTGATTGTTTTGGCAATTCAACAATTTAAGATTTCCCAAACCTGAAACATCAAGTGCTGAGAGTTGATTGTTAGAGCAATTCAAATATTGAAGTCCAGTAAAATAGTTGATACCCGTAAGGTCGGCAATATTTAATCCCGAAACATCAATAGTTTTTATTCCCTCAAATGCACCGGTAGGAATACATCCGCCTATTACAAAACCTTGCGCCGCTACCCATGCTCTGAAATTAGCATCGGGGAAGTTGGTTGCGTTTACGGCAATACAACTAGGTGCAACCGGACGAGTGTTGCCCGAAGGCACACCGCAACGGCTGCACACCTCTATTTCTTGGTTTGCATTGCTTGGGTTTACAATCCATAGAGTGAAATTGTGTCCGAGAGCAGGCGCACCGTTCAACAATAGCGTTGCATGTTCTTCGCCGCACAAGCTGCATTTTGCTTTGTGTTGGGCGGGCGCGGTACAAGTTGCTGCGCTTACCAAAGTGCCGAGCGCGTTGAAATTGTGCGTGCAAACTATCACTTCATTATTATATAATAGAGTGAACGTTCCATTCAATTTCACGCTGCTTCCCGGTACAACTACTTCAAAAGGCGTAGAGGCAATTGTGTTGCTGTTGCTAATTAATTTGCCGCCGGCGTAAGTAATGCCTGCTGCAAGTTTTGTAGGATTGTTCAACGCTATTGCTGTGCTATATACAGCACCGTCTGTGTTTAAAGTAAGCGTTGCGATTTGAGCGGTACAATACAATGCTTGAAGATTAACCAGAGCCGACACATCAAGAGCAGTAAGTTTATTACGGCTGCAATTCAATTCTTGAAGATGTATCAAAGCCGATACATTGAGCGATGCGAGTTGATTATCTTGGCAATACAATAACTTAAGATTTGTTAAAGCCGAAACATTAAGCGAAGTAAGTTGATTGCCTGAGCAATACAAATATTGAAGACCTGTAAAATACTCAATACCTGTTAAATCTTGTATTCCTTTATTAGCAACGTTAATGAGTTTAATTCCCGCAATTTCTTCGGCAGAAATACACGCATCGCTGCCCCACGGTTGCGCCAATGCCCATGCTCTGAAAATTGCATCAGGGAAGTTGGTTGCGTTTATGGCAATACCGGCACATGTAGGTGTAACAGGGAAATTATCACAATCCGACATAGGTTGCCATTGTAAAATTGGGTAGCTACCGGGGCACATTTTCCAGTCGCCGCCTGCGGCAAAATTCCAATCAGTGAAAGTGCTTTGGGTTTTCATTTCGGCGGTGGTTTTTGGCGTACCTTTGCCAGTGTCGCTTTGTCCGGTTGTTTGGCTGTCGTAGAACGAGTTAGTAGTAGAACCTTGATCGCGTCCCACCAAGCCGCCAATACGAGACCCTGTTCTAACCACATTTCCTGTTGCATAGCAATTGATAATGGTAGCATCATAATTGGTTCCCACCAAGCCGCCAACATCTTCTTTTGCATATCCGCTTACATTTCCTGTTGCATAACAATTTATGATGGTAGAAGAATTAGCATTAACTCCTACTAAGCCACCAACATCACCACTCATTGGACCGCCGGGAACTCCTGTTTCGCTTACATTTCCTGTTGCGTAGCAATTCGCAATAGTGGAATTATGACTGCATCCCACCAATCCACCAACATTACCTTCTCCGCTTACTACATTTCCTGTTGCATAGCTGTTGGTAACAGTAGAACCATCGATAAGGATTCCTACCAAACCGCCGACAACTATTTCTATTCCACTTACATTTCCTGTTGCATAACAGTTTTTAATGGTAGAATTTCTACTGACTCCCGCCAATGCTCCGACTTGTCCTAACCCTTTGATGCTTGTTGCTGAAATGCCAACATTGTCGATGATTGCGCCTTCTATTACGCCAAACAACCCATTATCGAGAACAGACGTACGTTTCATCCACAAGCCCGTAATTTTATGCCCTGCGCCATTGAAATTACCTGTAAATGGCATTGTAGATGGTCCTATCGGCAACCAGCCTAGTCCTGCGTTACTATTATCAATAAGGAATTGTGTTAAATCAATATCATTCATTAAAATAAATGATTTATCTAAATAATTTCTCACTTCGTTTAATTGCTCGGCTGTGCAGATTTTGTAAGGGTCAAGGTCTGTTCCCGTACCGCCGCAGAATGGCGAATATACAGGGAAATTATCGCAATCTGTAATAGGTTGCCATTGCAAAATTGGGTAGCTGCCGGGGCACATTTTCCAGTCGCCGTCTGCTGCAAAATTCCAACCTCTTTCTGTGAAAGTAGTTTGGATTTTCAAAGTGGTGATAGATGCGCCGAAAGCCCATTCAGAACTGCCAAAACCAACGCTTTCTAATGTTGGGTTAACCGTGTAATTGTAGAGCGAGTTGTTAATATAAGAAGTGCCTATTTCACCTGCGAAACCTCCGACTTTATTTTCGCCAATTACTTTTCCTATTGCGTAGCAGTTGGTAATAGCTGCCCCCCATTTATAACCATTAGAGTATCCCACCAAACCACCAACTACTTCGTTTCCGCTTACATTTCCTGTTGCGTAACAATTGGTAACGTAAGAATTACTATTGCTTCCCACTAAACCGCCAACATAATCATTTCCTGTTACATTTCCTGTTGCGTAGCAGCCGGTAATGCGATTTGCACCGCTTCCCATTGGACCAGTGTTTGTATTAGCTCCCACCAAGCCACCAACAGCACCATTTCCGCTTACATTTCCTGTTGCATAGCAGTTGGTAACAGTAGTTGACATGTGATTTGAGCCCACTAAGCCACCTACGCTATTTTCTCCCTTTACCTCTTTTCCTTCCGGAATTTCCACGCCAACATTGCTTATGGTTGCTCCAAATGCACAGCCGAACAAGCCAACATAACTAATCGTGCGGTCTATCCATAAGCCGGTAATTTTATATCCCGCACCATTGAACACACCTTTAAATTGTGCCTCAGCCGTTCCTATCGGCAACCAACCATTTACATTATCATTTTCTGCAATAAAGCTGGTTAAGTCAATATCATTCATTAATATAAATGATGCGTCTAAATGATTTCTAACTTCGTTCAATTGTGCAGTTGTGCAGATTTGGTAAGGGTTGGTTGGAGTACCCGCGCCGCCGCAGAATGAAGGTGTAGGAATAGGGAAGTTATCGCAATCTGTAATAGGTTGCCATTGCAAAATTGGGTAGCTGCCGGGGCACATTTTCCAAACTACTGCAAAATTCCAACCGGTGAAAGTGCTTTGGGTTTTTAGTTCGGCAGTGGTTTTTGGAGTGCCCTTGCCGGTATCGCTTTGTCCGCTTGTTGTGCTGTCGTAATATGAACTGGTAATGAAATTAAATGTCCATGAATGGTTTCCTGTCAAACCGCCAACATTAGCACCTGTTCCTGTTACTTTTCCTATTGAGTAGCAGTTGGTAATGTTACAAATACTTTGTCCGATAAAGCCGCCAACATAATCTGCACCTGTTACATTTCCTGTTGCGTAGCAGTTGGTAACAGGTGTTCCGCCTTGCCAACCGCTTGTAGCTGCTATAAAGCCGCCAACATAATTATTCCCTGTAACATTTCCGGTTGCATAGCTGTTGGAAACACGGAAACTATTTCCCCTACTATCGCCAATTAAGCCGCCAATATAATCAGTTCCTGTTACATTTCCTGTTGCATAACAGTTAACAATGTCGGCTGTGCCACTGCCGCCCATAGAACCGCTGATAAAAACGCTTCCTATCAAGCCGCCGGCAACACTGCCTGCTGCGCTTACATTTCCTGTTGCGTAACAGTTTTCAATGAAAGTGCTGCTGCTGCTCACAAAACTATATCCCATCAAGCCGCCAACAGTACTATTTCCGCTTACATTTCCTGTTACGGAGCAGTCAGAAATGGCAGGAGAATAGAAGTTGGTGCTGTATTGTCCTCCGGCAAGTTGTTGTCCGACCAAGCCGCCAACATTGCTGCCTCCTTTTACTTCTTTGCCTGCTGCGATTTCTACACTCACATTGCTTATGATTGGTTTGTCGGGAACGCCGGGGACATTACCTTTTATAGCACCAAACAAACCAATATTATTGGTTGTTGGGCGATTTATCCACAAACCCGCGATTTTTTTGTTGTTACCATTGAAAGTACCCGTAAATGGAGCTTCGGCTGTTCCAATCGGCAACCAACCTTGACCTCCGTCGTTATTATCAATAAGGAATTGCGTTAAATCAATATCGTTCATCAATTTGAATGATGCATCTAAGTAATTTCTAACTTGGTTTAATTGCTCTGCTGTGCAAATTTGGTAAGGGTCTGATTCTGTACCCGTGCCGCCGCAAAAAGGATTAGTTGGAACAACGGTACCGCCATACAATAAAGTAATAGTACCGGTCATTTTATCGCTGCGACCTGCTACATTCACTTCAAAAGGCGTAGTGGCAATTGTGTTGCTGTTGCTCACCAATTTGCCACCAGCGTAGCTCACGCCTGCTACAAGTTTTGCAGGATTATTCAACGCTACTGCTTTGCTATATACCGTACCGTCCGCACTTAAAGTAAGCGTTGGGGTTTGGTTTTGGCACTGCAAATATTTTAAAAATGCCAATGCCGACAAATCAAGCGAAATGAGTTGATTGTTGTAGCAATCCAACGTTTGAAGATGCGTCAATGCCGAAACATTGAGCGACGTGAGTTGGTTTTTGGAACAATCGAGCGTTTTCAGATTTGGAAAATACTGTATTCCTTCCAGCGAAGCTATTCCCTTTCCGGCAACGTTGATGGTTGCAATTGCGGCAGCTTCGGTAGGAGTGAGCACCGCATCGCTGCCCCACGGTTGCGCCAGCGCCCATGCCCTGAAATTAGCGTCGGGGAAGTTTGTACTGTTAATTGCCACGTTTTGGGCAAAAGTCGCCGCCATCGCTGCTATCGGCAGAAGGCAGGCGAGTGTGAGTTTTTTGAAAATTTTTTTCATACGTTTGTGAGTTTAATTGGTTTTGTGAATTTGATTTTTGTTTAACAATGAAGCCACAAAGATAAGGTATTCAGTTTCTTAATCCAAATAAAAAGTTAAAAAATAACAAAATTGTTGAAAAATAAAAACCCAAGCCTTTAAAAGAAAAGACTTGGGTCCAACAACTATGAAAACTAATACGTTATCACTAACGCATTCTCTTTACACCAATCCCTGTTCAATCATGGCATCGGCAACTTTTATGAAACCGCCAATGTTAGCGCCCTTCACATAATTGATAAAACCATCGGGTTCGGTTCCGTATTTTACGCACGTAGCGTGAATATTTTTCATTATACTGTGCAATTTTGCATCAACTTCTTCGGCTGTCCACGAAAGACGCATAGAGTTTTGCGACATTTCAAGTCCCGATGTTGATACACCACCTGCATTGGCAGCTTTTCCGGGTCCGTAAAGAATTTTTGCTTCAACAAATAATTCAACAGCTTCGGGCGTAGAAGGCATATTTGCTCCTTCCGATACGCAGATACAGCCATTTGCCAACAAAGCGCGTGCATCGTCGCCGTTCAATTCATTTTGCGTAGCCGAAGGAAGAGCAACATCACATTTTATACCCCAAGGAGTTTTGCCTTCGTGATATTCGCAACCGTATTTTTCGGCGTATTCTTTAATACGTCCGCGTTTGTTATTTTTAAGGTCTTGCAGGTATGCAAATTTTTCGGTATCAATACCGGCAGGGTCGTAAATAAATCCGTTTGAGTCTGATGCTGTTACGCATTTTGCACCCATTTGCGTAGCTTTTTGAATTGCATACTGAGCCACATTGCCCGAACCCGAAACTACGCAAATTTTTCCTTTCATAGAATCGCCGCGAGTTTTTAGCATTTCTTCGGCAAAATATACTTGACCGTAACCCGTTGCTTGCGGACGAATTAATGAGCCGCCCCAGTTTATTGATTTACCTGTAAAAACGCCGGTATATTCATTACGAATACGCTTGTATTGACCATACATGTAACCAACTTCACGTCCGCCCACGCCTATATCGCCGGCAGGAACGTCAAGGTCGGCACCAATGTGGCGTTGCAACTCGGTTATAAAACTTTGACAGAATTTCATAATTTCGTTATCGGATTTTCCTTTTGGGTCGAAATCCGAACCACCTTTACCGCCACCCATAGGAAGTGTGGTAAGGCTATTTTTGAATACTTGTTCAAAAGCCAAAAATTTCAATACACCCAAACTTACCGTAGGGTGGAAACGAATACCGCCTTTGTATGGACCAATTGCGCTGTTCATTTGAATACGAATACCGCGGTTGATTTGCACTTCGCCTTTGTCGTCCAACCACGGAACACGGAATATAATTACACGTTCGGGCTCCAACATTCTTTCAAGAATTTTCGCCGACTTATATTTAGGATTTGCTTCAATAAATGGTAATAATGATTCTACTACTTCTTTTACTGCTTGGTGGAATTCTGTTTCCCCCGGATTTCGAGCAATTACTTTTGCCATGAAATCATTCACTTGTCCTTCTAATTCTTTGTTCATTTTAGTAATTGTTTATAATATTTTTTTGCAAACGTATAAAAAATGATAATAAGAAAATGAATTTTAGTAAAAAATTATTACACTCTGCGCTTATTTTACGTGTTTTACGTAACACAGTCTCTACTACCTAATCAACACCACCGAGCCAAAATTAGAATAGCCACCAAGCATTTTTTTCTGCCCAGCCCAAGTAGTACCATTCAAAAATTTCGCCTCTATTTTCCAAATGTACACATCGGATTGCAAGAGTTCGCCATTGTAAACTCCGTCCCACGCGCCGGTAAATGTGCCGTTTTGTACTTCATTGGAATACCATAGTAAATTCCCCCATTTGTCGTAAATCCACACTTTGCAATATTCCAAATTGTAGGCAACCGGTTTAAATACTCGTACCGATGCGGCAGCGTTGGCGGGGCTGAATGCGTTGGGAATGTATATGCCGTTTGGTATATCGACAAATATTTCAGTTACGTAACTCGCATGGCAACCGTAATTATTGGTTACGGTCAAGATTGGGTATTTGAAACCGTAGGTGTAATTTTCTATTTGTATCGGATTAAATCTGTTGTGATATTCCACAAACATATCTACCACCGAAGTATCACGATTATCATTTGTATCAAAAAACCATTCCATAGTGTAGGTTAGTGGAATTTCGACCTGCGTGCCATCGGGTTGAGTTGCTACAATTGGAGCTTGATAGGAACTGTCGGTAAATTCAATTATGGTGCTTGCACTCGGCAAACTCCACGTGTAAAATGGCACAGGGTAATCGGCAATAAAAACCACAAGCGTATCGTACCCCTCGCAACCTGCGTAGGTACGTTCATATACGCTTAAAGTATCAATTCCCACGCCGTACCAATCAACATACCGATTGGGCGAGTACGGATTTCCGTCTTTGGAATAGTTATACTGATTACCCGATGTTTTCCAAAAATATTCACTGCCTTGTGCTACCGTTTTTATTTCGTACTGTTCTTCAATTGATTGCAGGCAGAATTGATTGCGACCCATGATTTTAGGATTTGCCGCAGGTGTAACCTCAAAAGAAGTTTGCACACGCTCACTTTTGCAACCCGAAACGGCATCAATATCAAAAAGTTCAAATTCGTAAGTGCCAACCGGAATATCGCTCAATCCTAATTTTTCAAAATTATATGTTTCGCCTACCCAATTGTGTAATTTTTTATCGCTGCTAATCCATTGAATAAGCGGACTGCCAAAGGCTTGCAAAGGCGAAAGTTCGCCTTCGCACATAGTTTTTTGAGTTGCGACAATTGGCGAATGAGGCGGTTCAAAAACCGCATAATCTATAACGGTTGTACTGCTGTTGCACACTCTGCCATTGGACTGATATTGATACACCACCTCAATGCGATATTTTCCCACATCGGGAAACAGTACTGTATCAGCGAGCAAAATTTGCCCTGAATTATCGGGAATTATGTAACGGTCGCCGTTTTCGTATAGTATTGTCCATTGCAAACTTGCATTTGCATTAAATGGTGGAGCAAAATTTCCGGCAACAATTTCAACATAATTTGAGTTTGTACACGCAATTATATCAGTATTAGAAATGGTAAATTGCGGCGTAGGATTGACCGTTAAAATCAACGTTGTCAAACCCTTATCTACCATATACACATCGCTCGGTGTTCCTTGTGGAAACCAAGTATCGCGAATTAAAGTCGGCAATTCGCTTTCGCAAATAGTTTGCCGCAAAATTTGATGAATAGTGAGATTGAGATGTATAATGCTATCGCAACCGGAAACGGTTTTTCGAGGAAACACGTAATCGCCACTGTATGAGCCGTGCGAAAAAGTCATATTGAGGTAGGTAAATGGCAAATCATTATCGTACAACACAATGGTATCGAACACGGTAAAACTTTCATTTACCGTAAGTGAGAGCGTTACAATACTATCGCAACCATACAGTGATGTGCGATTGAAAACATAATCGCCGCTTACCGTTCCGGTTCCAAACGTAATATCGCGAAAAGTAAAGGGCAACTCACTGTCGCACAGCGTAATCTGTTCGGTAAAATTAGTATTGTAAGTAAGATTAAGCGTTACCGTGCTGTCGCAGCCGGTTACGGTTGTGCGGTTAAAAACGTACGTACCCTCTGCTGTTCCCGTCTCAAACGTAATATCACGAAAAGTAAACGGAAATATGTCGTCGCACAGTATGATAGTTTCCTGTAAATCAAAAGTAGGATTTACCGTGAGAGTAAGTGTTGTAATACTATCGCACCCGTTCACGGTTTTTCGGTTAAAAATATATTGACCGCTTACCGTTTCGGTTCCAAACACAACATCACGGAAAGTAAACGGTAATTCGCTATCGCAAATCGTTATATTTTCCTGTTCATCAAACGCCGGATTTACCGTAAGCGTGAGTGTTACAATGCTATCGCAACCGAAAGAAGTTTTTAAGGTGTCGGTGTAAATTCCTGTTTCGTTGTAATTGTTGCCGTTGAAAAGGTAGGTTTCGTTGGAGCAGATTGTGGCGGTTATGGTTTCTTCTTTTGTGGGGTGGACGGTTATGGTGTCTTTTTTGATGTCTTTTACGCAGCGGACAGGTAGAGCACTATAATGCCACGTTCCGCTGTACAGGCTTACTTCTTGAGTATTAATTCCAAATCCAAGTCTATAAGAGGCACTCGACCCAGACACACGAGTACTACTCCAATAACGAGTTGCATCATAATAACTGTCACCCGTTAGATTATTGCTACCAAAACGAAAATAACAATTGGGAAGAAAAATAGTATTGTTACCACTGCCAAAGAGTAACCCTCTTTTGCCGTTTTGAGTTTGCCAAATGCTACCTGCACCCACAAGACTTACTTGTTCAGAATGAGTTGGTATTCGCCACCCTTCGGGGCATATATTGTTGGTGGTTTCCCACGTTGTTGCATCATTGGCACTCCAGTTCCAATCCCATTCATCACGCCAAGCACTCCCATCGGTAGAAATAGCTGGATTTGTTGAACTCCAACCTCTGGTAGTATTCCACTGATAAAACAATCCCGCATCTTCGGGGTTTGCAGCAAAAGTACCCGGTGCATCAACATTATATTTTGCCCAAATAATTCCGTTGATTTCTACGCCGTCTTTTGTGTCGTTTGATGAACAACCATTTCCGTCAATTAAATCGTGGAAAATAAACACATTTTTACCTACTTGTGTAGCAACAAACGCCGTGTCCATACCAAAAACCGTAATTTTACGCCTTACGCCATTAAGCGAATAATCCAATTCAAAAGGTGCTGTGCCGGTAAAAACTAAATGAATGTTATCATTTTGGCACACATCTTTTTCCAAAATTGTAACCGTTGGCGGCGTACAAATCGTATCTATTTTCAATGTCAAGATTACAACACTATCGCACAGGTATTTACTTTTCAAACGCAAGGTGTCGTGTAGTGTGCCGGCTTCGGTTTGAATTGGAATTGTAAAACCGTGCCGGTTATAGCCTTCGCCTACAAAAATCGTTGCGTTTATGCGTGTAGTATCGGGCACAAGTACGGTTAAATTGAGGGTTACTGTGCTGTCGCAACCGAATGAGGATTGCAGGGTGGCGGTGAACAAACCTGTTGTGTTGTAATAATTTCCGTTGAAAAAATATTTTTCGTTTTCGCAAATTGAAATGTGTAGGGTGTCGGTTTTTGTGGGGTGGACGGCTACGATTATTGTTATTGTGTCGGCAATACTGTTTTTTTCTTTTACGCAACGTACATTATGTCCTTCCGAAGCAAACGCATATTTGGTTACATGATGGTATTCATCGTTAAAATACAATGTCTCACTCTGGCTACAACAAACACCCATACGCCAATGTGGTGGTCGAGGATCGGGTGGTGGTGGAAAGCCAATACACATAACCTGATTTTCTCCAACACTACTCCAATAATAACCAAACCCTACATTATAGATAGCACCCTGTAAAGTAGGGTCTCGCATGCCGACAACAGGTAAAAAAATCGTATTATCGCCACTGCCAAACATTCTGCCGGTTACGCCGTTAACTGTTGTCCATTGACTGCCTGCATCAACCAAACTTTGTAATTCATCATTTGTAGGCACTCGCCAATTTTCGGGACATACATTATTTGCGTTTTCCCACGTTGTGGCATTATTTTCTTCCCGACAACTGCTCCAAGTGCTACCGTCGGTAGAAACCATCGGGTCGGTTGCGCTCCAACCAACGGGACTATTAAATTGATAAAACATTCCCGTATCTTCGGGATTTTGAGTAAAAGTATTTGGCGCATCAACATTATATTTTGCCCACACAAGCCCGTTGATTTCTACGCCGTCGTCGGTATCGGAATTTCCAAACGAACAACCCTCGCCGTCAACCAAATTATATACAATAAACACATTTTTGCCCGATTGCGTTGCTGCAAGTGTGGTGTCCATTCCCCAAATTGTGATTTTTTGCCTTACGCCGTTAAACTCATAATCTAACTGAAAAGGGGCTATGCCGGTAAATTGTAAATGAATAGCATCGTTTAGGCAAACATTTTTTTCTACAATTGTAACAGTTGGCGGAGTACAAGATACACAACTTTCATCAACCGTTAAATTCAACGTAACAATGCTGTCGCAACCGAAAGAAGTTTGCAGGGTGGCGGTGTATGTTCCTGTTTCGTTGTAGTATTTTCCGTTGAAACGATAGATGTCGTTGGAGCAGATTGTGGCGGTTATGGTTTTGGTTTTTGGGGAGTGGACGGTTAGGGTTATTGTGTCGGTAATAATCTCTTTTTCTTTTACGCAACGCACACTAAGTCCTTCCGAAGAAAAGGTAAATCTTTCCATATCTACAAGTGTATCGGAAAAAGATAGAGCTTTACTCTTACTACTGCAAAAGGTTGTAATCCATTCATGCCCTATTGTACATATATGTCCTTCTCCGCCATCACTACTCCAATAGAAACCGTCCGTACCTGCTCCATGTATTTGACCTCGATAATGGGGATTTCGCTCGCCGGCGGCAGGTAAGAAAATCGTATTGTTGCCGCTGCCGAACATTCTGCCGGTTACGCCGTTGACTGTTGTCCATTGACTGCCTGCATCAACCAAAGTTTGTAATTCATCATTTGTGGGCACTCGCCAACTTTCGGGGCATATCGCAAAGGAAGTAGGTTTCCATATATCGCCCCAATTACTATTCCAAACACAACCACCGGCAGAAATACAATCAATCGGGTCGGTCGTAGTCCAACCTATCGAACTACTCCACTGATAAAACATTCCCGCATCTTCGGGATTTTCTGTAAAAGTACCCGGCGCATCAACATTATATTTTGCCCACACAAGCCCGTTGATTTCTACGCCGTCGAAACAATTATTTCCGTCAACTAAATCATATACAATAAGCACATTTCCGCCCGCTTGTGTGGCAACAAATGCAGTGTCCGTACCAAAAACCGTAATTTTACGCCTTGCGCCATTGAGCGAATAATCCAATTTAAAAGGTGCTGTGCCGGTAAAAAGTAAATGAATACTATCGTTTTGGCAGACATCTTTTTTTACAATTGTAACGGTTGGGGTGCAAGGCGCATCGCTTTTATTAGCCGTTGAATTTGAATTTGCATTGCTTCCGTAGTTGAATGAGCTTTGCAGGGTGTTGGTATAAACGGTTGGTGGTGTGTAAGGTTGCCCCTGAGCAAAACAAAATGCACAAAAAAAAGAACATATAAATAGTAGTTTTTTAGCTGCGCTGAGCTCGTACGTTGTACTTCGGTTCATGGGTTTTGTTTTTTTGCTTGTGGGTTCTGTCGGTAGGACAAATATATGACTTTTTACCCTAACAGATTGTTTAAATTTCATAAAAAAAAATCATTGGGGCAAACGCACGAAATTTAATCATTGCCGCAAAAGGCTGAAAGTCTTTTATATACCAGCTCAATGCAAGCGTAGCGGCACGTTGGGTAAACAATGAAATACGGTATGTGCGCCTTGAAAAGGCAGCACAATCTATGTTACCCTTTCAGGGTGCTCAAATAGAATACATTATTAAACCACAACCCGTTGGGATTGGGCTGGGTTATGTTGCTCTTTCAGAGCGAATTATAATCTTCCGAATATTAAAATATACTTTCTTTGATTTTTTCTACTATTTCGTCAAGATAGGGTTGTTTTACTTTTCCTAATCTACGAATTACGCCTCTTTCTTTTTCATAATACATCACTTGGCATTTGACATAGCTTTGTTTGCTAAATTTATTTGTAGTCATTTCATCTGTAAGTGTGTACGAATATTCGGGAAAGTGAGTTTTAGACGAAACAAGCACAATATAATAAAAATTTTCTTTTTCATTTAGCGTGTCATTCGACACAATAATTGCAGGGTGTACCTTGTATTGGTAATCGGGTAACATAAAATCTACTTCGATAATATCGCCTTGTTTGTATTTCATATTTTATATGTATTTAGCTATTGTGTTTGCAGCGTTTAATTTTGAATTAAAAATAAATATCTCATTGTCTGTATATTTATTCCCTCGTCGTTTCCCAAACATTTTTTGATATGCTGCTAAAACTTTGTCTTTTTCAGTTAGTGTTTTTGTTCGTGGTTCAAGAATTCTTGCACCTGCTTGTATTATTTCATCAATTAGGGTGTTAAGTCGTGAGTTTCGAGCATCATATTGTATTGTTAGTGTTGTCATAGTCGTAAGTTTTACGTTTACTCTGCAAATATACAGTTTTTTGTACTAAAATCAATAACATTTATTTTTTCTACTCATTGATTTCATATTTTTGCAGAAAAATAATCTCTAAACAATTACATAATGTTAGCAGAAATTATAAGCATCGGCGACGAACTTTTGATAGGTACCACCATAAACACCAATGCCGCATGGATTGGTGAACGACTTTCGCGTATTGGTTTTGAAATACAGCGGGTTACAACAATTTCCGACACTCGGCAGGCTATTGAGCAAAGCGTGCAACGAGCCATACAGGAAAATAACCTTGTGCTTATTACCGGCGGTTTGGGTCCTACGAACGACGATATTACAAAAGTTGTTTTGTGCGATATTTTTCAAAGCACCCTGCAATTTCACGAGCAGGCATACGCCACTATTGCAACTTTTCTAAAAAGCCGCAACGGCGAAATGAACGAACACAACCGAAGTCAGGCAATGCTGCCGCACAATGCGTTGATTGTTCCCAATTCGTGCGGCACGGCTTCGGGAATGTGGTTTAGCCGCAATGGCTGCGAAGTAATTTCCATGCCCGGCGTTCCCTTTGAAATGACTACTATGATGACGAATTTCGTGCTTCCTCGTTTGCCGCAGGTGTTTGAGTTGCCGCACATAGAGCATCATCATATTTTACTCACCGGTATAGCCGAAGCACAATGCGCCGAACTGATTGCCCCATGGGAAAATCAATTACCGCCAAGTGTGCACCTTGCATATTTGCCTTCGCCCGGAGTGGTGAAATTGCGCCTAACCTGCACGGCGTGCAATGCCGAAGAAACACACGCTTTGATAGCGGCACAAGAAACCGCGCTTCTCCCCTACGTGCGTGAATATATTTTTGCATACGATGATGAAACGCTTGAAGAGAACATTGGAAAGCTGCTTATTACGCATAATGCAACAATTGCAACTGCCGAAAGTTGCACCGGTGGAGCTGTTGCGCAACGCATAACATCGATTGCAGGCTGTTCGGCATATTTCAAAGGTTCGGTGGTAGCGTATGCCAACGAAGTAAAACAAAATATACTGCACGTGCCGCAACACATTCTTGAAACCCACGGAGCCGTAAGCCAGGAATGTGTAGAAACAATGGCGCAGAATTGCCGTAAATTATTTGGCACCACTTACGCTATAGCCACCAGCGGCATAACCGGTCCGGGCGGCGGCAGTGCCGAAAAACCGGTTGGCACAGTGTGGATTGCAGTAGCAACGCCGCAACGAGTAATTTCTCAAAAATTTGCCTTTGGCGATAACCGGCAGCGAATAGTGCAGCGCAGTGTGATTGCTGCTTTGCGAATGGTGCAAAAAGCCCCTCCCGACCTCCCCTCAAGGGAGGAGCAAGAAAATGATTGCATCATTTTCTTAAAGTCCCCCCTGAGGGGGATTTAGGGGGCTTCACTCCTTCACAAACCGCCGCACAATCACGCTATCATTGGTATACATTTTAATAATATATACGCCTTGTGCTAAATTTGATACGTTGATTTGTTGCAGAGACGCGGCGCGCCACGTCTCTACCGTGCGCCCTGCAAAATCAACAATTTCAATTCTTTCAATTGTCAATTGTCCATTATCAATTGTTAATTCGTCCTTCACAGGATTAGGGTAAACTTTTACAGTTTCGGTTGCTGAGCTTGTCGGAGCATCAATACCTACCGTTTCAAACACTGCCGTTACCGTAACATCTTGCGCAGGCATAATGAAAGTTGTTGTTGCTTCGTAAGCATCGGCAAATGTAACATGGAGAGAAGACCATTGTTTAAACATATTGCCCTTTCCTTCAACATTTGCAATAATTCTAACTTCTTCGCCTGCGGCATATTCTGTTTTATTGGAAGTGCCGTTCGTTACTGTTACTTTATATGTTTTGCAATCTAACTCAACTGGTCGCATTGCTCCTTTTGTATTACATTTTGAACAAATTTGTTGTTCCCAACCAGAAGTTTTGCAGGTTGGAACGAATGTTACCGTCCACACAAAATCGTGTTCGCATACTATTGGTCGAGTTATGCCCAAATCTGTGCCACAATCTACACATGCGTATATTTCCTGATTTGGATTATTCGGGTCTATTTTCCATTCGTAGTGATGGGCGGTTTTTGCAGTTTCACGGCTCTCAACTTTGCCGCAAAGCGAACAGGTATGAGTTTCTTCGCCAAATGCGGTGCAGGTTGCAGGTTTTGAAACGCTCCAATTTCCAAATGTATGCGCCAATTGTGAACCAAATTTTGTGCGGACATCGGTTTTTCCGCAACGGAAACAGGTGCGGGTTTCGGTACCGTCTGCCGTGCAGGTTGCATTATTATCGAAAACATAATTTCCAAAACTGTGTCCCAATGCTGAAACTGGTCGGGTTGTACCCGAAGCGCCGCATTTTGAACAAATTTGAGTCTCTACTCCGGCAGTTTCGCAGATTGCAGCGGTGGTAACTTCCCATATAAATGTGTGGGGTAATTGCGAACCGACTTTTGTGCGTGTATCTTTTTCGCCACAACGCGAACAGGTTGCAGTTTCGGTGCCGTTTGCCTCGCAGGTTGCATTGCCGTCGGAAGTGTAATTTCCGAAAATATGCTGTAATTTGGTTATCGGTCGATTTTCAATTTCGCTGCACAATGAACATGTGCGAGTTTCTTCGCCAACAGCAGCACAAGTTGCAGGTGTTTTTACAGTCCAATTACCGAAAATGTGTGTTAATTGGGCAACTGCACGTGTTTGTGTTCCAAGCACTCCACATAGCGAGCATTGTGCGGTTTCAACTCCGGCTGCTGCACAAGAGGCAGGTGTTGTAACTTTCCATTGGTTGAAAACGTGTGTACACTCAATTGTTTGCGGTTCTGCGCCCGATGGTTCGCCACATTCCGAACAAACTTCTATTTTTTCTTTGTCGTTACCGGGATTTACAATCCACACAAATGTATGTTCGCCCGTTGCAGGAATTACTTCGGTGTTTTCGCCAAGTTCGCCACATTCCGAACATTTTTCGGTTTTGCTACCGGCTTCGCCGCAGGTTGGGTTTTGTGTAATTTCCCAATCGCTGAAATCGTGTGCAATTTTTGCAACAGGTCGATTTTCAATTTCGCCGCACAGTGAACATGTGCGAGTTTCTTCGCCTGCTGCGCTACAAGTTGCAGCTGTTTTTACAGTCCAATTGCCAAATGCGTGAATATTTGTTTTAGCAATCGAACGACTGTCAATTTCGCCACAAAGCGAACAAGTACGTGTTTCTTCGCCAACAGCAGCACAAGTTGCAGGTGTTTTTACAGACCAATTACCGAAAATGTGTGTTAATTGGGCAACTGCACGTGTTTGTGCTCCAAGCACTCCGCATAGCGAGCATTGTGCGGTTTCAACTCCGGCGACTGCACAAGAGGCAGGTGTTGTAACTTTCCATTGGTTGAAAACGTGTGTGCATTCTATTGGTTGCGGTTCAGCGCTCGAAGGTTCGCCGCATTCCGAACATACTTCTATTTTTTCTTTGTCGTTATCGGGATTTATAATCCATACAAATGTATGTTCGCCCGTTGCAGGAATTACTTCGGTGTTTTCGCCAAGTTCGCCGCAGAGTGAACATTTTTCGGTTTTGCTACCGGCTTCGCCGCAGGTTGGATTTTGTGTAATTTCCCAATCGCTGAAATCGTGCGCAATTTTTGCAACAGGTCGATTTTCAATTTCGCCGCACAGTGAACATGTGCGAGTTTCTTCGCCTGCTGCGCTACAAGTAGCTGCGGTTTTTACACTCCAATTGCCAAATGTGTGAATATTTGTTTTAGCAATCGAACGACTGTTAATTTCGCCACAAAGCGAACAAGTACGTGTTTCTTCGCCAACAGCAGCACAGGTTGCAGCTGTTTTTACAGTCCAATTTCCAAAAATATGTGTTAATTGGGCAACTGCACGTGTTTGTGTTCCAAGCACTCCGCATAGTGAGCATTGTGCGGTTTCAACTCCGGCGACTGCACAAGAGGCAAGAGTTGTAACTTTCCATTGGTCGAAAACGTGTGTGCATTCTATTGGTTGCGGTTCGGCGCCCGAAGGTTCGCCGCAAACCGAACATACTTCTATTTTTTCTTTGTCGTTCTCAGGATTTACAACCCAAACAAATGTATGTTCGCCGGTTGCAGGAATTACTTCGGTTTTTACACCAAGTTCGCCGCAGAGTGAACATTTTTCGGTTTTGCTGCCGGCTACACCACAGGTCGGATTTTGTGTAATTTCCCAATCGCTGAAATCGTGCGCAGTTTTTGCAACAGGTCGATTTTCAATTTCGCCGCACAATGAACACGTGCGTGTTTCTTCGCCAAGTTCGGTGCAGGTTGCAGGTGTTTTTACAGACCAATTACCGAAAATGTGTGTTAATTGGGCAACTGCACGTGTTTGTGTTCCAAGCACTCCGCATAGTGAGCATTGTTCGGTTTCAACTCCGGCGGCTGCACAAGAGGCAAGAGTTGTAACTTTCCATTGGTTGAAAACGTGTGTGCATTCTATTGGTTGTGGTTCGGCACCCGAAGGTTCGCCGCAAACCGAACATACTTCTATTTTTTCTTTGTCGTTCTCAGGATTTATAACCCAAACAAATGTATGTTCGCCCGTTGCTGGTATTACTTCGGTTTTTACACCAAGTTCGCCGCAGAGTGAACATTTTTCGGTTTTACTGCCGGCTACACCACAGGTCGGATTTTGTGTAATTTCCCAATCGCTGAAATCGTGTGCAATTTTTGCAATAGGTTGTTTTTCAACTTCACCACACAACGAACAGGTGCGGGTTTCTTCGCCTGCTGCCACACAAGTTGCAACTGTTTTTACAGACCAATTACCAAAAATATGTTCCAATTTTGTAATTGCACGTGTTTGTGTTCCAAGCACTCCGCATAGTGAGCATTGTGCGGTTTCAACTCCGGCGACTGCACAAGAGGCAGGTGTTGTAACTTTCCATTGGTCGAAAACGTGTGTACATTCTATTGGTTGCGGTTCAGCGCTCGAACGTTCGCCGCAAACCGAACATACTTCTATTTTTTCTTTGTCGTTCTCAGGATTTACAACCCAAACAAATGTATGTTCGCCCGTTGCAGGAATTACTTTGGTTTTCGTGCCAAGTTCGCCGCATAGCGCACATTGTTCGGTTTGTTCGCCTGCTTCGCCGCAAGTTGGTTCTTTGGTGGTTTTCCAATCGCTGAAATCGTGCGCAATTTTTGCAATAGGTCGATTTTCAATTTCGCCGCATAATGAACATGTGCGGGTTTCTTCGCCTGCTGCCACACAAGTTGCAACTGTTTTTACAGACCAATTACCGAAAATGTGTGTTAATTGGGCAATCGGGCGAGTTTCAACTTTGCCGCAAAGCGAGCAGGTGCGTGTTTCTTCGCCTGCTGCCGAGCAAGTAGTAACGGTTGTTACAGTCCATTCGCTGAACGAGTGTCCTGTTGCCGGAATTTCGTAATTACTGCCGGTTGCTCCACACAAAGAACACGTGTAATGTCCTGCGCCTTTTGCGGTACAAGTGGCGGCAAGGTCTATGTTGGGAATACTAAAATTGTGAGCACATTCCCACTTGGCGTAGAGCGTTGTATTGGCGGTTACGTTTGTTATCGGAAAGGTTGCAGCAGTTGTCAAGCTTGAGTTGGTAAACCAGCCGCCGAAAGCATATCCGGTTTTTGTCATTGTCGCAGGAGCGGCTATGCTACTGCCATGATTAACAGACGTCTGCGTTGGAACAGGCGTACCGCCGTCGACGTTCCACGTTACGGTGTAGGAGTTGATTGTCCACTTGGCGTAGAGCGTTGTATTGGCGGTTACGTTTGTTATCGGGAAGGTTGCAGCAGTTGTCAAGCCTGAGTTGGTAAACCAGCCGCCGAAAGTATATCCGGTTTTTGTCATTGTCGCAGGAGCGGTTATGCTACTGCCATGATTAACAGACGTTTGCGTTGGGACAGGCGTTCCACCGTCGGCGTTCCATGTTACAGTGTAGGAGTTGATTGTCCACTTGGCGTAGAGCGTTGTGTTTGCGGTTACGTTTGTTATCGGGAACGTTGCCGCTGTTGTCAAGCCTGAGTTGGTAAACCAGCCGCCGAAAGTATATCCGGTTTTTGTCATTGCCGCAGGAGCGGTTATACTGCTTCCGTGATTGACGGACGTCTGCGTTGGAACAGGCGTACCGCCGTCGGCGTTCCACGTTACGGTGTAGGAGTTGATTGTCCACTTGGCGTAGAGTGTTGTGTTTGCGGTTACGTTTGTTATCGGGAACGTTGCCGCTGTTGTCAAGCCTGAGTTGGTAAACCAGCCGCCGAAAGTATATCCGGTTTTTGTCATTGTCGCAGGAGCGGTTATGCTACTGCCATGATTAACAGACGTCTGCGTTGGAACAGGCGTACCACCGTCGGCGTTCCATGTTACAGTGTAGGAGTTGATTGTCCACTTGGCGTAGAGTGTTGTATTGGCGGTTACGTTTGTTATCGGGAACGTTGCCGCTGTTGTCAAGCCTGAGTTGGTAAACCAGCCGCCGAAAGTATATCCGGTTTTTGTCATTGTAGCGGGAGCGGTTATGCTACT
>Ga0209737_10000804_pt1 | contig 24196 bp, 32 predicted proteins | sample TergutCu122P3_FD_187284 | JGI IMG/M metagenome (GOLD analysis project Ga0209737, IMG submission 187284) | Cubitermes ugandensis P3 segment gut microbial communities from Kakamega Forest, Kenya - Cu122 P3 (SPAdes) (version 2) | ecosystem: Host-associated > Arthropoda: Insects > Digestive system... | reverse complement strand
CCGAAGTGCAAAGTGTGCTGGATGAATTTTTCACGCTCTCCGAAAACGGATGGGTAAACCGAAGATGCGAGCGAGAAATTTCGAAGGTTAACGCGGCGGCGGAGAAAAAGCGCGCGGGGGCCAATAAAAGGTGGGGGAAGAGCATAGCACAAGCAGAGCATGAGCAATGCATGAACAATGAAAACCTGGAGAGCAAGCAATGCAAAAGCAGTGCACAAGCAATGCATATGCATAACACAGGCATAGCACAAGCAGAGCATGAGCAATGCATGAGCAGTGCATATGAAATGCTACCCAATACCCAATACCCAATACCCATAACCCAGTATACCCCCCCTATATCCCCCCCGTCGGGGGGAAGTGTTGGTTTGGTTGGCCCGCCTGAGTTTCGGGCTGGGCCAGAACCTCCAGCAGCGTCCCCTCAAAAGCAAAAACTAAAAAAACCTTCCTGGGTTTGCGAAGCCAAGCAGCCGCCAGACGTCAGCGACGAGTGTTGGGTCGCGTACCTTAAACACATGGAAGAATTGAAGCTTTCCGTGACGGAGTCAAAAATAAAATTCACTCGACGCGAAGCGAAAAAAGCCAACTACACCCTCGAAGATGCGCTTTTGGCTGTCGCTGGAGCCGGGTGGCAGGGATTCCTGGCGAAGTATGTCGGCGACAGGAATTCCACCGCCAGAGCTCCCCCTAAGAAGCCCGCCCACCCCATCGACGAGCAGCTACACGAGCACGGGAAAGGTCCGGCAGTAAGCTTCCTTTAAGGAGTGCAATACATGAAAACAATTGCAGATGTTTTGGCTGGAGCAAAATATAGGCGCGGCTTGACTCCGCGGGACAACCCGTCAGCGGGTGTTTTCGAGCCGGAGGTTGGCCATTGCGAAACCCACGGCGAGTTTGCGCTCAGCGTCCTGGAGGATGGGGTGGAGAGGTTTCGCCCCGGGTGCCCCAAGTGCTGGGGCGAGAAGCGTCTCAAGGAAAAACTTTCGAGGGCCGGCTTTGGGGACAGGTTTCTGGACTGCACCTTTGAAAACTACAGGCTTCAGGCTGGAGCCCGGCAGGGTGAGGTTTTCAGGGCGTTCAAGGAGTATTTCATCAACTTCCCTAAAAACCTAAAGAATGGCTCATGCATGATGCTTTGCGGGAGCGTTGGGACAGGGAAAAACCACCTGGCGGCGGCGGGGGCGATAGAGCTCATTTTACGCAAGCACAGCGTGAAATATCTGCTTGTGAGCAAATACCTGGACAGCCTATGGGGCGCCGCCTTCGGCGGACGAAGCCAAGTGCTTCAGACGCTGGCGAGCTACGACTTGCTTTTCCTCGACGAGTTTGGCCGGCACGCGGAAACAAAAAGCTCCAGCGACGCAATTTTTGAGCTACTCAACGCGCGCTACGAGATGCAGAGGCCGACGGTGCTCATGACAAACCTGTCGCGGGATGCGCTCAAGACGGCGCTTGGCGTCGCGGTATACAGCCGCATGGCCCAGGGCGGGGGAATGTGCCTGGAGTTTGATTGGGGCGACTACAGGCAGACGGGGAGGGCGCCATGAAAATCAAAGTCGAGATTGAGGCGGAAGTCCCGGGAGGTAAGTTTTGCAATCCGCCTGGGAAGAATAAGCATTGCGCGCATCTCTCGAGAAGGACGTGGACTGAATCAGGGTATTATTGCTCTTTGTTTGGGTATTCGATTTTCTCGGACTTTGTATCCGTCAGCAAGCGTGAAAAGTGCGACCCCTGTCTAGAGGCGTGCGCCGATGGATAAGCGCGTTTTCATTTTGGCGCACGAAGTGGCCAGGATGAATGCCATCCAGGCCGTCAAGGAAGCCCCGTCTGACAGCCGTGTTGTCGTCCAGGGCCCAAGCCGCAGCCTGGACCAGAACGCCGCAATGTGGCCCATTCTGCACGAATTCAGCCAACAGCTCGAGTGGCCAGTCAACGGCAGAATGAGGAGCATGACGCCGGAGGAGTGGAAGGACGTGCTCACAGCCGCTTTCGAGAAAGAGAAGCTCCAGCTGGCCATGGGAATTGATGGTGGCGTCGTCATGCTCGGGAAGAGAACGCGGGAGTTTTCAAGGAAGCGTTTCAGCGAATGGATTGAGTTTTTGCTCGCCGTGGCCGCACAGCGCGGGGTTGTTTTGGAGAAGGGATATGCACTCCAAGAATAAGCGCCCCATGACAGCGCAAGAGCGCCGCCACGTCGAGAAGGTTAGGGGCCTCCCGTGCGCAGTGTGCAAGGCGCACCCGCCAAGCGAGGCGCACGAGATTGAGCAAGGGTTGTGGTTTATGTCTGTCCCGCTTTGCATGGAGTGCCACAGGGGACCCAAAAACGGAATTCATGGGGAGAAGTGGGCGTGGAGGGCGACAAAAATGTCGGAGACGAAGGCATTGAACGAGACACTGAAGAGGCTTTTTTAAGCGCAACGGACAAGCAATGATTCCACAAAAAAACTGCCTTCCAGAACCGAAAGAAAAAGACCAAAAAGAGTGGGTGCAGCTCAAAAACATTCGAATCCACGGCTGCACAGAAAACGCATACAGGCTTGCATGGCAAACGTACGGAGGTATCAACACATGCTGGGTGCCAAAGTGGGCCATCCGCGATCCATACCAAAAAAGCAAGCAATGCTTGCTTCGGATGGCCAACGAAAAAAGCCTCCCAATGCTCTACAAGGACAGTATCTACGGCCAAAGCAGGGGCGTTCCTGACCTTATTGACGAGCTATCTTCCTGGGTTCAGCTATCAGTATCAACTGATGGCAACATGCCTCAGCAAACGGCTGCCTTGCAGCATCTTCACTGTCGAAAAGTTTTTGCGCTTTTCATGGAGTGTCGCGCTGGAAAAACAAAGACAGCCATCGACCTTGTGACATGCCACTTCAAAGCCGGGAGGATTGACCGCTGCTTGTGGATTATGCCTCTGTCTGTCCAGCGTACGGCAGAATGGCAGTGGAGCGTTTTCAGGCAGGCTGACTTTCCAGTTATGCTCTTTGGTGCGGAGACCATCAGCGGATGCGGCCAAAAGCGCCTAGAGCCAATGCTGCGCTTTGTTCGCGAAGGTAAGTGCGCCCTGATAGTGGACGAGAGCCATATGTTTAAAAATGGCCTTTCCAGGCGCTTTAAACGGCTCATGGATATTGCGCATCTATTTCATCTTCGAGGGCTGCTGTCAGGCTCTCCGATAACGCAAAACCTCCACGACATATACGCACAAGCGCGTCTGCTTGATTGGAGAATTCTTGGCTACCATAAGTACTGGCATTTCCAAAGAGAGCACCTGGTAATGAGTGAAAAATACCCGGGATTGGTGCGAGACACGAAAAACGAGGAGCACATAACAACCTCTCTCGATCCATATGTTTTTTCATATTTTCCGCCTCCATCGACGCGAGACGAAGAGAAGATTGTGTGCGTTGACATGTCTGATGAGCAGGTTGAAGCCTATCGACACATCAAAAGAGTCATTCTTAAGCGCATGGAAAACCAGGAAGAGAATCAGTGTGACATATATCTGCTGTTCACGGCGTTGCAGAGCGTCATGTCTGGCCATTTGTCTGCCCGCATACAGGCGCAAGTTGACGGAGAGGATGAGAAGACGCTTTCTCATCAAGAATTCGACACACCGAAGCTATGCGCACTGGTAAGGACACGCGCAGGAATAGATGGAAAGGTTGTCATTTGGTGCGCCCGCAAGCACGAGGTGTCAAAAATTTGCGAGGCAATTCCTGACGTAGTCACTGTTTCCGGAGACGATAAACCTGACGAGCGGCACGAAAAAATAGCAGCGTTTCGTAAGTCTCAATGCGGAACGCTTGTGGCAATGCTTCCGGTCGCAAAGCGCGGAATTGACATATATGAGTGTGACGTGTCGATGTTTTATGGCCAGTCGTTCGACTACGAATCCCGCATCCAGGCGGCGGCCAGAATCAAGGCGCCCGCTATAAAAAACACGCCATGCACATACTATGATTTTATCTACCGAGATTCTCTCGACGAGCGAATCTTGAAATCCCATGAAAAAAAAGAAAGCATCATTGGATACTTCACGAGGCTTATGAAGCAGAACCGCGAGCGCGCATTCAGGGAGTTGAGCGCCGTATGAGTAAGAGATATTTATGTATTGATGTTTACACAGCTGCGCGACAGCGCTTGTCTGATTTATTTGACGACTTTGAGCGCGTGTATTTGTCATTCAGCGGAGGAAAAGACTCGTCGGCGCTGCTGCATCTGGCGCTTGATGTTGCGCGCGAAAAAGGACGTCTTCCTCTGGATGTCATGACCATAGACTTAGAGGGCCAGTATCAGCACTCGCGTGAGTATGTCGAGAGAGTCATGTCTCATCCAGAGATTCGTCCTTGGTGGATATGCCTCCCGCTGCACCTCAGAAATGCTGTTTCTCAATTTGAGCCACACTGGCTGTGCTGGGACCCTGAGCGCCGAGGAGACTGGATTAAGCCGATGCCGACGCACACAAGCGTCATTTCAGACGAGTCATATTTTCCGTTTTTCAGGCGAGGAATGGAGTTCGAAGAATTCACGCCGGCGTTTGCCGAGTGGTTTTCTGGTGGTGTGCGAACAGCCTGCCTTGTAGCAATTCGCAGCGACGAGAGCCTAAACCGCTACCGCACAATCGTCAGCACTAAGAAAACGCCATGGAAGAACTGGTGCTGGACGACACAGATGTCTGATGCTGTTTATAACGCATACCCAATTTATGATTGGAGCACTGAGGATGTGTGGATAGCTCACGGCAAGCAGGGGTGGGCGTACAACAAAGTTTATGACCTCATGCACATGGCGGGCGTCCCACTGCATGAGCAGCGCCTATGCCAGCCATACGGCGATGACCAACGAAAGGGGCTGTGGCTTTTCAAAATCCTCGAGCCGGAGACATGGACACGCATCGTGAATCGTGTCCAGGGCGCGAATTTTGGAAACCGATATGTCCAGCTCTCCGGAAATGTATTTGGCAACATCCGAATTCGGCTCCCAAAGGGCCACACGTGGCAAAGCTACGCAGAGTTTTTGCTCTCTACCATGCCTCCGCACACGGCCGAGCATTACCGAAGAAAAATCGCCACATTTTTGAAGTGGTGGGACGAAAAGGGCGCAGTGCCAGTGGTGCCGGATGAGGCGGATCCGCAGCTAGAAGCCAAGCGAAAAGCCCCGTCGTGGCGTCGAATCTGCAAGGTGCTTCTGAAGAATGATTATTGGTGCAAGGGTCTCTCATTCACCCAGACGAAGCGAGAGATGGAGCGCCAGCAGGAGCTGATTTTAAAATACATGGAGCTATAATGGATATTGCAGAGCGTGTTGCAGAATATAACCGGCTCGTGAACGAGGCAGCCGACTTGCTTGGCATCAGCCACCCTTGTCTGCGCCCTCAATTGGTTCCCGCAGAGAGTATTGTTGGCAACGACTATAACCCAAACAAAGTGGCCCCTCCCGAAATGCGGCTCTTGAGGCTCTCCATTGAAAAGGACGGGCTTACAATGCCTGTTGTGGTGTGTCGCAAGGACGATGGAGGCTATGTTGTTGTCGACGGTTTTCATCGGACAACTACCATAAAAACAGTCCCCAAAATATCCGAGAGCCTCCATGGCTATATCCCGGTATCGATGCTGGATAAGCCGCTGGAGGACCGCATCACAGCCACAGTGCGCCACAACATGGCGCGCGGTTCTCACCAGGTGGAGCTGTCGGCCAGCCTCATAACGATGCTGACAAAACACCACTGGTCGGATGCTCGCATTGGCAAGGAACTTGGTATGGACCCGGACGAGGTTCTCAGGCTCAAGCAGGTTAAAGGCCTGGCGGAAGCTTTCAGAGACAAAGAATTTTCAAAAGCATGGGAACCGAGCGCCGGATAAAAAAATAAAAGTGCATTTTTTTGTTGACGAACCAAAAGAGTGTGCTATGTATTGCGTATGAGCAGGCCCAATTAGGGGCGGCTAGACAGCCTAGGGAGGCTAAAAGATGAACTCCAAAAACAAAGAAATTGTAGAGAAGTTGATTCCAAACCTGCAATTCAGGATGGCCCAGCATGAGCGCGTGCTGGCCTCCCTGGAGCGCCTGGACAAATACCCGGAAAGCGAAGAGGACTACAGCTGGCGTCCGAGCAACTACACGCCCAGTCGGAAAGAGTGCATCGAGGCTCAGGAGAAATTTTGGGGGTGGCTGAGTGGGTACGCCAACGCTATCGCTATAATTATTGGCTGCGATACTGGCCTGATTACACATGCGGTGGACACAATGCTAAGGAACAGCGACAAGCCGCATTTGCTTAAAAAACAAGAAGAAATTCCGGACGATGTGGACTCATGCGTTGGTCTCGTTCCGGAGGACATGAGGCCTGCATATGGGCGCATCCTGGAGAGGATGCTTGAGTGCGCCAAACACGACGAGGTTTGAAATGACATACGACCCGGCAAAAGACCCAGAGGTTTTGAATGGACCGAAAGAGGCGCACGGATTCAGGGTTGGAGACATGGTACAATACACAAACCCTGCAGGCCTCAAGTTTGGACCGTATAAAATTGTTGGATTCCGCGTAGCTTGTCAGGGAGGCACGCTCCCGAGAAACACAGTGTATATAAATTCAAGCTCGCCTTGGTACCCGGTGGAACCTGAGTCGCTAAAGCGCGTCTCGCCCTGATGAGCTGCGGGGTGGCTCCCCGCCGAAACGCCCCTCTGGGCGTAGGCGAAAGCCAGGCAGGCCCATACGGGGCGGCCTAAAGCTTTTGGAGGCTTAGAAATGAAAACAGTATACATAAAAGTCAATAGCGCAGGCAATTGCCAGCCTGCGCATCCTAATCATAAGCGCCACGGCTGCGCCGTGCGTGCGTATCGAGTTGATAACGTTCGGGATTCCGTAAGTGCGACAGATGTGGCATGCAAACTGAACCTGGTGGCAACATGGCCGGCAGACGGCATCAGAAACAATGATGATGCATCGTGGGTAATTGATTGGGCGGCAGTTTCTTCTGCTCCTGCTGGGGCGATTATTCGCACGGGGGCCAGAAATGAATAAGCTAAATGGCAGGCTGTATGTGGCGAGAAAGGGGCATGTTACTGTTTTTATTCGCGAAGACGGCCAGTGTTTCACCAGCAATAACCTGGGCTCCCCAGCTTCTCGAATAGTTTGGACCAAATGCTGCAGCCGTAGTTTTTTTGATGCCTCGATTGACTGGGAGTGCTGGCCGTTTCAATATAAAATCATGGGGGTTGTGCGAGACATGGAGGCAAAGCCTATATATCCAAAAGGCGTTGCTGGATTCTCTGGGAAAGACATCTCAGCGGTGTTTACGCCAGAGTTTTTGGAGCAATGCAGGAGCTTTGATGCAAAGGCGCATAAGGTTGATGCTCCTCCATATTGGATAGAACAAAAGGACTCATAGGTGCGCGACATGTTTAAGCTTTTTAGACGTGCGCCCACCGTCTCTGCGTGGATGGACCGCCATCTATCCTCTGTCGAGGAGCAGGTGGCGTCAGGTGAGCGAAAAAAGACAACACTCTACAATGCTAGGGCTTTGTGCCGACACATTGCGAAGCATATCGGCGACATGAGGATGGATAGAATCAAGCCTCCCGACATCATGCGGGTTGTGCGTGCTATGCAAGGCCAAGGGCTGTTTACCTCGGCGCAGCGTGCCTGTATTTTGCTGCGCCGCCTGAGCTACGAGGCAATCGAGGAAGGGGTTGTGCCAGCAGACTGCAATCCAGCCCGAGCAGTGCGAGTGCCGCGGGCATCAGTGCAACGCAATCGCCTGTCATTAGATGCTTGGCGCGAGATGCTGGATGTTGCGTCGCGGAGCCAATATCCATACATCTACAGGGCTATGCTGCTGGCCGTCGTAGCTGGCCAGAGGCGCGGTGACATAGCACGGATGCGCTTTGAGCAGATTACGGATGGCTATCTGCGAGTAGAGCAGCAAAAAACTGGTGCGCGAGTGGCAATTCCATTAGCGCTGCGCTGTGAGGCCATTGGTTGGTCGCTCGCAGACGTGGTAGACCTATGCCGAGATGGCAATAGCAGCCAGTACTTGCTGCGCCCGGCTCAAAAGGATTTTGGGCGGCATATCAACCCAACGCTCCTATCGGTCAGATTTTGCGGGCTGCGCAAGACTGTCCTGGGCCCGTGGAAGGGCGAGGGCACGCCGCCAACGTTCCATGAGCAACGCAGCCTCTCAGAGCGCCTATACGCAGAGCAGGGAATTGACACACGCAAGCTGCTCGGCCATCGCCGGCAGTCAATGACGGATGCCTATAATTCTGACCGGAGGCTCCGGGAATGGGTTACTGTCCCGTTCTGATAGCTTTCATTTTTCGCCTATGGCTGCTAAAAAAAGAGGCGATGAATGATGCCGAAAACCTAGAGAGGGCTGGGCAAGCCTTGTTTGGTCCTCATTGGCAGACAGAGCTTTCTCGCATGCTCAAGCTGTCTGACCCCAAGCGCCTCAGGCAGTGGCTTTCAGGCTATCGAGATGTCCCACCCGGGGTTATGGATGATACCATTGCCCTCTTGCGCCAAAGGGGAGCCGAAATGATAGCGTTAGCGGACGAGCTGGCCGCGGAGAGGGAGCCCGATGCAGTGTGAGTTTTGCAAGAGCGAAAATGTTGTCAAGTTCGGGAGGCCAACACGGCTGTTCCGGGACATTCCAAGGGGAGGGCGACCGACGTACGTCAAGTTTTCCGGGCAAAGGTGGCTATGTCGCGAGTGCAAAAAGACATGGGCAAAGTACCCCGCCGGTGTCCAAAGGTGGGCGCAAGCAACGGACGACCTTATAGGTTATGTTATTAAGCTCAAGGGGCTAAAAACACAGAAGGAAACGGCTCTTGAATGTGGTCTTTCCCTTCGGACCGTCAAAAAAATCCAGACACGGGCCCTTGGCGCCCGAAAATACCAAAAATCGCCCATTCAAAAAAAATAAAAACAAAGTGCGTTTTTTTGTTGACGCGCCCGAAATATGTGCTATACATAAATCATGAGCACAAAAAAGACCAAAATCTACCTCGACACCTCAGTCATCAGCCACCTGGATGCCGACGACACCCCAAAGAAAATGAGAGATACCCAGCGGCTGTGGGAAAAAATCAAAAGGGGCGTCTATGCGGTGGTGCTGTCCGAGGTTGTGTTTGATGAGCTCGAGGGCTGTTCAGAGCAAAAGCTGGACCGTCTGTACGACTTCCTGGAGGGAATCGAATATGAGCGAGTGGAGTCCAGCGACGAGGTGGTTGCGCTTGCTGGCAAGTTCGTCGACTTCGGAATTCTGAGGGAAAAGAGCTTCAGTGACTGTCGTCACATAGCGGCTGCGCTGCTGTCAGGCTGTGACGTCATAGTCTCCTGGAATTTCAAGCACATTGTGAACGCCAGGACAATAGAAGGCGCCAGGGATATTGCGGCAAAGGGTGGCTATAAGGATATAATGATTTACACCCCAACCATGCTTGTGGAAGGAGGAGACAATGAGTGACATACCAAAGCCAGAGCTCAGCCCGGACTTCACGCTCGACGACATCCGCAAAATCCGGGATTGGCACTACGAGAAACGCAAAGGCATGACGCCGCAGGAGATTTGCGCGGATACTCGCAGAGGGGCAGAGCGGTTTTTCGCCCGCATTGAGGCGATTCGGCAGAAGCGCAAAAAGGCAAGCTGAAAAATGAGCAAAGAGCTGGAATCAATCAAAGTGCAGCTTCGGCAAGCGGCAGACGATGCGCACGAGTTTAACGAGCTTTTGCTTTCTTGCGCCAGCGTTGACACAGTAAATGCGTTTGCCTCGTCGCGCACAGTCCCATTTGTATATGTCCGAACGGAAATTTGGGAGAGCTACAAAGACTGGTTTGAGCGGGCAAACCCGGGCGTTGAACTGGTGCTGCTTAAGGCGCCTCTCTTTGAGCCGGGGGCGTTTTTATCGCCTCACGACTGGGAGCAAGGAGTTGGCTGTCGCTGCGCTGGTGTCCGGGCTGTCGTAGCCAAGGGACGCGGGAGCATCCAAAGCATCCAAATAAATACAGAGATTCCTGATTAATTTTTCCGACAAAAACACTTGTATTCTGTTTTTGCCTGTTATTTACTGTCTCTGATTTGCGCCATTGGCGCGTTTTTTGAACAGAGTTCCATTCTCAGCCTGGTCCCGCCTTGCGCGGCTTTCTTACTCTGGTTGGCTGAGTCAATTCCAATTCCATTTTTTTGAATTTTTGGTCGCGCCTAATGGCGCGTGGAATAAATCGGCGATGACACATGCCTCTCGGACAGATGCTTTCGGCGACCTGGAACCCCCTCCATGGCTCCCTGCCATGGACTCCCTTTCCCGTCCTGCGCCATCCATCTGCAGTCCGAGAGGCACCTTTTTATGGCGCTGCGCGTTGAGCGGTCCTTGGGGCTCTTAAGCTCAAGGCGGTAGGTCGGGTTGGCGGTGGTTAAACGCGCAGCACCTCTTTTTTGGTTGGCGAGAGTTGGGTTGGAGGTTTGAAGGTGAAGGCCGGAGCGGGCAAAAAAAACAAAGGCAAAGTGCGCAAGGCGCCAAAGAGCCGCTATACGCTGCCTAAGCTCAAAAACCCCGCCCATCTCAGCCTCACACCTAAAAGGGTTTCAAAATTTTTGGCTGAGCTCTCTAGGAATGGCGGCAACGTCTCCAGGGCCGCCAAGACGGCAAATGTTAGTCGTCGACTTATCTACCTACGAGAGGAGACAGACGCCGAGTTCGCAAAAGAGTTTCGTGCAGCTCAGCGCGTTGGCTACCGAGCCCTCGAAGACGAGGCTCGCCGACGGGCGTTCAATGGAGTGCGCGAGCCCTTGTATTATGCAGGCAAGAAAGTGGCGTCTGTAAAGAGCTACTCAGACAAACTCCTGATAGAGCTGCTCCGCGCCGAGTTTCCCGAGAAGTACAGGAAAGAGGCTCCAGCGACGGCGGTTGTCAACGTGCAGATGTCGCAAGCCGACTGTGAGCGTTTTGCAAAAGAGAGGCTGGCCGAGCTTCGGGCCAAAAGGGCTGCTGAGGCCGCGGAGACGGCAGGGAAAGACAAGGGGGCCAAGAATGAAACATAGCCTCTTTGAGTTCCTGGACCGCAATGCCGGCGAGGCAGGAACAACTTTTCATGACTTCCCGTACATGCACCAAGTCACTGATTCACTTGAGCGGTGCGTTGTCGGAGAGCTTCCAGATGGCAAGAAAAATTTAGCCATAACGCTGCCCCCTCGCTGCTTCAAAACAGAAATTGTCAGCCGCGTGTTCCCGGCGTGGTGCCTCTGCGAAGTGGCTCCCGATGCTGAGTTTATTCTGGCCTCGGCAGGCAGCACGTTGGCCGCTGACAACTCAATCGGTGTTCACAAAATTTTAACTTCGGAGTGGGTTGGCGCCCAGTATCCAGATACCAGGATAGATGCTGCAGAGCGAGAGCTGCAGCAGAAATTCAAGACAACCCTTGGAGGCTCCCTCTATTCTGTTGGGCTTGGCGGGGCCATAATAGGTTTCGGAGCTGGAAAGGCGCGAGGCTATTTTGGCGGAGCACTCATAATCGATGACCCAATAAAGGCAGAAGATGCGCGCTCAAAAACCATTCGGCAAAAGTGCATAAGGTATTATAACGGCACGCTTCGAAGCCGGCTCAACTCAAAGAAGAGCACGCCAATCATCCTTGTGATGCAGCGCCTGCACCCGGACGACCTCGTTGGGTACCTAGCCAAGGCGGAGCCTGACTCGTGGCACATCCTCTCATTGCCGGCCAGGAACGACAACCGAGAGCTCCTCAACCCGGTGACGCTGAGCAATGAGGAGCTGGACGTCCTGCTCAAGGTAGACCCGGCGACATACTGGGCTCAGTACATGTGTTCTCCCATTGTCGAGGGTGGCAACATCATCAAACTCGACTGGTGGCGCTTTTATGACCCCGCTGTCCAGCGGAGACGCGGGGCAATATTCCTGACAGCCGACACAGCATTCAAGGAGAAGTCGGAGAATGACGCCTCGGTTATTCGGGCATGGGAGATTGGCCTAGAGGACGGCAATCTTTATTGCTTGGATGCAGTGTATGGGCGCATGGAGTTTCCAAGACTCCTCATGACAGCCAAAGATTTCTGGCAGAAGTGGGCCGCGAAAGGGGCTCAAACATTCTGGATTGAAGATAAGGCCTCCGGAACGCCTCTTGAGCAGACGCTCCTAAAGGAAGGAGTCCCGGCCAGAGCGTGGAACCCGTCTCACTTTGAATATCCAACCGACAAACCGGCGAGGATGCGAATTGCCAGCCGCTCTGTGCATGCCGGAAGAATACTGCTCCCCAGGGGGAAGGAAGAAGTCTCCATTGGTATCGACAAGAAAGAGCGAGTGGAGATGCATGCCAAGGTGCTAATGGAGGAATGCTCGGCATTTTCTCCGGACATGTCGCACGCCTTTGACGACCATTGCGACACGCTGACAATGGCCGACTCTCTATGGCGATGGTGGGGAGGTGGGCGTGGCTAAGGCAAAGAGACCGGCTGCAAAAAAGACGGCGCCTCAGCGCATCCAAAACACAGTGCTCCGAGGTGTCGGGGGCACGACACTCCAGGACAGGAGCGCTCAAAGCAGCGCCAGCGAAGGCTCAACAAACCCATACTACAGCACAAACCCATGGGGGCGGTGGCAGGAATACGTCAGATGGTACAGGACTTCATGGGAGGCCGAAAAGCTCATCAACATCCCTGTCGACGATGCGCTGCGCAAGCCGTTCAAAATATCCGGTGTTGACGATGGAATTTCCAAGCCGCTGATGGACACATACTTGGCGCTGAACGTCGAGCAAGCCCTTAGGCGCGCTATGATTCAAGAGCGGTTACTTGGTGGCGCTGCATTGTTTGGCGTTTTTAAACTTCCGCCCCGCGGCCTTTCTGGTCCGCTTCACGTGAGAGACATTGAGCGTGGAGACCTGCAGGCAGTCAACGTCATCGACATTTCGAGAATCACCCGCTCTGTCATAGACTCTGACCCATTCTCGCCCACCTATGACAAAATAAGTTCCATCGCCATTAGCGGCATAGACACGCACTGCTCTCGGGTGTGCCTATTCGATGGAGATGCGCTCTTCAACCCGGCAACCTCGAAAATATTTGAGGGGATGCGTGTCAGCCTCTTCGGTTTTGGCGAAAGCAAATTGGCAACACTTTATGACTTGCTTGTGCGCGCCACTGGCACGCAACAAGGAGCCTATCACCTCGTCAACATGGCCTCGTGCCTTATTTTGTCCGTTGAGAACTTGCGCAGCATTTCTTCGACTGGCGGCTCTGCTGTCGTGGCGGAGCTGGAAAAAATAGTTACGCAGCTGAGCAGCATGCGTGCGGCCATGGTTGAGGCCAAGGGGGTTGAATTCAAGCAGCACAGCGCCTCTTTTGGCAGCGTCCCTGAGCTTGTAATGACGTTCCTTCAAATTCTCTCGGCAGCCAGCGACATTCCTGCAACGCGGTTTTTGGGCCAGGCCCCGGGAGGGCTCAACGCCACCGGCACAAGCGACTTGGAAAACTACTACAACAACGTTGGCGCGCTGCAGCGGCGAAAGCTGATGCCCGCTCAACGCAAGCTGGTTGATTGGATTGGCGCTTCGCTTTGGGGAGGCATGCAGTGGCTTGAAATGTCCAATGAGCTCGAGATTGAATACGAGCCGCTCTGGTCTATTGACGCCGTCCAGCAGGCGCAGATTGACAACACCTATGCAATGGCCATCCGCTCATTTTTCGAAATTGGGCTTATAGATATGGCGACGGCAACTGCCGAGCTGAAGGCCAGGAAGATATTCCTGACGAATGTTGATTCGAAGGATTTTCTATCGCAGGGATTTAAACCCAGCGAACCACTTGATGGCGTGCTTGCGGAGGCCGCATGATTCACGTCCCAAGCGACATCCGGAAGTTAAAGAGGCGCTCGGCGTCTCAGGCCATGCCGGTGCTTCCGAATAGAGCGGCAGAGCTTGCACTCCGCAAAGAAATTCTGGGCTCGCTTGACGGTGCTTTCGTGAGCGAAAAGACACTCAAGAAATGGATGTCAGGAAAGATTTCTCCGGCAGAAGCAAGGGAAACGCTGCAAAAGCTGACTGACGAATGGCGGAAAAGCTACAGCCCTAGGGCGGACAGCGTCGCGAGGCGTTTCATTGAGAGGTTGTCGGAAGCCTCCAGGGAACGATTTGCGAAGAGCGTGAAGTCTGCGTTGGGCGTTTCACGAGCTGACATATTCGACTCTGCCTCAATACATGCTGCCGCGGAGGTGGCGAGCCTTGAGGCGGCGGCTCTTATTCGCTCAGTTCCGGAAGACTATATGTCTCAAGCCTCCGAGGCTGTGATGGCAAATTTCCGACAGGAAGCTCTGCCGGAAGGCCGGACGCTTTCGGAGCACTTGCAGTACTTGCTTGACATCTCAAAGACCAGGGCGGCCACCATTGCGAGGGACCAGACCAGCAAGGTGAACACCGGCCTGACTGTCGCGCGCGCTACTGAGATTGGTGTTGAAGAATACACCTGGGAAACCTCCAGGGATTTGAGAGTGGTCGGCAATCCAAGTGGGCCCTACCCCAAGGGAAATGCTGCGCACATGAATCACTACGAGCGCCATGGGAAAGTTTTTCGTTTGGATAGCCCGCCGCCGGACGGACACCCGGGGTGGGCAATTAACTGCAGGTGCGTCATGCGGCTCATCATCAGGCCCGAGAGGCTGGTGATGGCATGAGAGTGCAAATTCGCAACAGGTCCCCAATTGAGTGGCGCTACACCGAAGACGGTTTTTTGCGCGTCACAATGTGCGTCCTTCGAGAGGATGTTCGCGTCTATGCGCAAGGTGAATTCAAGGAGGCGCCGGAATTCCAGGGCTATAAAGAGCTGCGGGAATATATACCGCTCGAGGAATTTACTCCGGAGGCCCTCGCATCTCTCGAGGGGATGGAGGTGCTTGTTGGAGAGCACGAGTGGCGGATACCCGGTGACGCAACCAGCCCGGCAGACGGAAGCATTGCTGGAAGCCCACGCGTTGAGGGTGGTGGCATTTTCTGTGACGCCATCATTCGTGGAAAGGACGCAATCCGAAGGATAACGGAAGAGACGCTCCCCGAGTGGGAGAGGCTCATAGAGGTGTCCGCCGGGTACAGCGGCGAGCTTATCCCGGAGGCAGGGGAATTCAACGGCCTGCCATACGACGCAAGACAAACAAACATACGTTTCAACCACATCTTGCTCTTGCCCGCCGGCGAAGGTCGCTGCGGGCCAAGCGTGAGGATTACCAACCAGAGGATGGAGGCGGCGGTGCCAGAAGAGCAGAAAGAGAAGCAAACGCTAATTTTGAGGTTTGGAAACGCGGAAAAGAAATTCCGGTTTTCAAACGAAGAGGACAGAAAGGAGGCCGAGTCGATGGTCGAGGAGGAGCGAAAATTTAATGCTTCGCAACTCGAAAAGTCGATGTCGGAAAAGAAAGAGCTCGAGGCTCAGATTGCAACACTGACAGCAAAGCTTGCAGAGCACGACAAAACCCTCCAGGACGCGAGAGCTAAAATTGACGAGCTCTTGAAAATTGAGGTGCAGGAGGCCAAAGCCGAAGAGCTCGCAAACCAAAAAAATGACGAAGAGTCCATTGTTTCTGAGGAGGTTGGCAGCTCCGAAGAGAAGGAAAAAGTTCTCAACTCAATTCGAAAGGGTGATGGAGACAAGCTTTCTACCATGGCCGAGCGTCGCTTCAAAACCGTGACGTGGGTTCTCAACAAGAAGGGAGCGAAGGCGCCCGAGTCCTGGAAACAGGAGGCCTACGACGCTGCATTTGACACGATGGCTCTCAATGCAGCCACTAAGCCGCAGCCCAAGGTTGAGCGCGTACTCAACGGGGGCGCTGTTGCCGAGCAAGTCAGCATCCAGTCCCCACGCGAGCGGATGCTTAGCCGCATGGACTTCTTCAATAAAAAGGAGAACAAAAATGGCAAATAGATTTACGCCCACGCCAGGGTTTGCGCAGTCCAAATATGTGGACCAGATGGCGACGGCTCTCCCGGGCTCCATAGGGTTTGCCTCGGACAACACGCTCATCGACGCCTATATTGTCTCCCCCAGTGTTGGGGCCGATGGCCTTGAGGCCGGCCTTGGGGTTGTTTCGAGCGTTATTCCTGCGGCGGACAGGGCCGGCTCTCGAAGCGGAACAAACTCGTTGTACGCAGAACTTCCGACTGACGCGGCGACAGCCAGTAGTTTTGCCGGCGTTACTGTCCGAAACCAGCAGATGGACTCCAACGCCGCAGGCCAAGCATGCTGGTTTGAAGGACGCCTGTGCAATGTCATGCGCAAAGAGCGCATCGGTGGACGCATTTGGGTGCGTTTATCCAGCGGAGTCACGACCGTTGGAGGAGCGGTGTATTGGATTGTCTCAGACACCACAGGCCACGGCCTGCCGATTGGCTCCTTTTCGGCTGGCGCGCTTGGGGCTGACACAGTCCAGCTGACGAATGCTCGGTTTGTGAGTGAATCAAATTCAACCGACGACAACGCCTGTGCGCTTGTCGAGCTGGGGGTGGCGTAATGAGCTTAAATAGACAAAAAATACTGAATGCTGGTCCAACCTATGGCTCTCAACCAAACATGTCTGCGCTTGATGTGGCCTTCTCAATCCATGCAAGCGTTGAGGGTCGGTTTTATGAGGCGCTTTACCCTGAGCATGAATGGTATAAATTTCTCAGGCCTGAGCAGGTAAAATCAGATATAAGCGCCGGAGCGACAACCTACGCTTATGTCACCCGAGACAAGCATGGGACGGCGGCTTTCGTTGGGAATGGGCCAAACAACAACATTCCAAAGGTCGGTCAATCCATGGGTGCCGTGCAGGTGCCCGTGGCCGTTTCTGCTGTTGGCGCTCAAATCACCAACGAGGATGCTCGGCAGTATCAGCAGGGCTTTAATGCAAGCCTGCCGAATGACCTGGGCGACGCAATGCGCAAGGCGTGTGACAATCTTGTCGAGACATCCACGCTGTTTGGAAGCGCGTCAATTGGATTCAAGTCAATGTTTAACTACGAGGGAATCCCCTCGATGTTGGTGCCCGCTGGGGTCTCTGGTCAAACCGAGTGGGAAAATAAAACACCCACAGAGATGGCCAACGACATATTCAGCGCAATTGAATTCATGTGGATAAACGGGCGCACTTTGTTTGTCCCAAACGTCATTGGTTTGCCAATGGCTCAATTTGCGCGAATCGGAAGAACTCCGATGGTGCTCGCAGGCGTTCCACTCCAGCAAACAGTGCTTGAGTTTGTAATTGCCAACAACATCGCCAAGCGTCTTCGGGGAATTGAGCTGGAGATTATCCCCAGCAAATACCTTGCTGGATTTGGTGCAGGCGGAACAGACAGAATGGTCCTTATGGACAGGAACCCAGACAACCAATGCCTGCCGTTCCCGCTGCCATACACAATGTATCAGCCATTCCCTGCTCCTCTTGGGTCCGAGTGGTACAGCGAACAGAAATTCGGCTCTTTCCATGTTCGTCAACAGGGCTCCATGGCCTACTTCGACGGGATTTAATCATGAAAAACGCACTTATAATTCGCAACCAAACAACTTCGGCCCGCGGGTTGTTGCTCAGGGACGGAACGCATATTGTCCTTCCGCCTGGAGAGCTGACCCGCATTCCGGAGAAGCACGAAGACGAGGTTAGGGGGCTATTCGCCTCGAAGACTTTCCAGAAACTGGTTGACAACAACCTGCTCATTCTTTCCAGGAAAGGCTCAGACAAAGAGTTGGTGCACCCCGAAACGCCAGAGCCACCGGCCAACCTGACAGGCAACGCTGTTGTCCCTGCGACTGGCCGTGAAACATCGACGACTCCGGAGCCTGGCTACAACCCAGCTTCGAAAAAGAAAATGAAGGTGGTTGGGCATCAAACTGCCGGGGAGCTTGTGGAGGCATAACATGCAGACGCCCCTCTCCTACGACGGCTTTGTCTCTTGGTATCCCGAGTTTTTGTTTCCGGAGCCGAGCAAAGTCGCTGCTGTTCAGCGTCAGTTGGAATTGGCCAGCATGACGCTGAGCAGCAGTGCGTGGGGGACGTGGTGGCAGCATGCTTGTGCTTTGTATTCTGCCCACTACCTGGCGCTTAGGTTTGACATTTCCCGGGCGCTGGGTGACCTGGGGCTCAAGAGCGCAACAAAAAGCGTTGGCACAACGATAAACAAATCTGCGAATGTCAGCGGCATTTCGGAGGGTGTCGCTGTCTCGCAGTTGGTTACAAGCAATAACCCACTGGAGGCGGATTTTGCGAGGACTTCATACGGTCTCGAATACCTGAGCCTCATGCAGAGGGTTATTCCTCCAGGGAGGGTTATTTGCTCGCCGGAGCTCACGAGAGGGAGGCCGCGCCTGTGAGTGTTCAAATAAGGCAGAAAAACCCAAGGTGGATGGAGCAATTCAAAACCAGACTCAAGCAGCAATGCAAGGAGGAGGTGGCTGTCGGCTTCCCGAAGGAGGCAGGCAAGGCCATTTCTGCGCACTACGAGAACGGCGCCTCTGTTCTGGTGGTGGCCGTTTTGAACAACTTCGGGACAGAGACAATACCCAGGCGTCCATTCATGGACAACGCAGCGCACAAGCTACAAGAGAATTTCAAAAACATGGTGAAGGCCACCCAGAAGAAAGTGAATTCTGGAGAGCTAACTCCCAGGACTGTGCTTAAGGCCGCAGGCCTCGAAAGCGAAGGCATAGTCCGCGACGAAATAACGAATGGGAACTTTGTCCCTAACTCGCCTGCGACAGCGGACGCAAAGGGCTCGTCCAGGCCTCTTATTGATTCTGGCGACATGCGCAAGTATGTCACCAGTGTTGTCAGGGGGCGAACGCGATGAGCCTCATGGACTTCTCGGACACACTGGAAGCATTTGCCTCTCCTCTGCCCATTTACGTGGACGACTCCACCGGACAATACATCGCCGGAGAATGGGTTTGGGGCCCCTTGGTGCGCAGGATGGTTGAGGTTGCGCCAGGTGTTTTTGAGCCAAAGAGGATTCGGGCTGTGGCTTTGATGCTTGGTCCGGAGACGTTGTTTTATTATGCGCACGGCAATGCTTCGAGCGGCGGCCTTGCGCTTCTCACCCAGGAAGAACTTTTCTTCTCTGACGTCGATGCTGCCGGCGAAAGAAACGTCCAGTCCTTTGTTGAGTACCAGGGGCTGAAATTTCGCGTGAATGGAGACGGTTTCACCAGCGGTCCCGCTCTTGCAGGTAACGCGAATTTTCGGTGTTACCACTGCCTGAGGTACGTCGAATGAGGCCGATAACGGAAATAACGCCGGCCCTGGTTCGCGCACTCATGGTGGCTGTTGTTGAGAAGGCGGCGGAGCTGGACGGCAGGGTATTCATTGAAACCAAAATGGACAGGCGCTCATTCGACAGCCCCTATTGCACTCTCTGGTTTAAGAGCCTGCTTTTTGAAAGGCAAGACCTCGGAAAATTTATCCCCCCGGAAAATGAAAATGATGAGGGACGCCTACTCATGCCGAACCTCTCCTATGGAACAATACAAATTTCGCTCTGGGGAAACGGCGCATACGACAGAGCTGTCAAGATTGGACAGGACCTCCAAAGCGCAGAGCGCTGGTGGGACTTGTGGTCAGTCATCGGGTTTTCTGACGTGGACGAGGTTCGGGATATTTCGGCCGAGTACGGCGCCAAAATTCAGCAGCGCGCCTATTTTGACTTCCGCTTTTATGTTTGTTTTGGCCGCCTCCATGAGGTCGGCTGGTTTAACCGCGTAGCGGCTTCGCTCAGCTTGCCTGACAAGCCGTATTTCAAGGAGTGGGTTATGGATGGAGGAGCGAGGAATGGCAACACCTGTAGTGTGCCCTAGGCAGCCTTTGCCTAAAAAATTGGAAGTCAACGTTGTTTTGTCGCGCCCATCAACAGAGATTGGCACCGACATGACGATGCTGTGCGTGCTGTCTGGCGACACGCCTTTTCCGCCCAACAATGGGAGAGTGCGCTTTTACAGCACCATAGACGCTGTCGAGGCAGACTTCACGCCTGGCGGCGACACCTGGTATGCAGCCAACGCATTTTTCTCTCAGGCAGAGCGCCCAACCACAATGTGCATTGGGGCGGTGTTTAAGGAGCCACAGCCCGCTGGGCTTCTGGCCGGGCCGATTGACTTAGTTAAGCTTCGGATGGTTGCAGATGGGGCATTTAGCATTGCAGTTAACGGCGTACCAACGGAGGTAACGGGACTTGACTTCACAACAGTTCAAAACACGCAGGCTGTTGCAGCTATTGTCCAGGGCGCTCTCTTGGATGCTGGCGTGGCTGCGGGCGCGTCGGTAAATTATGGCTCGCTTTTCCTGTCGACGGCGCTAACAGGCGACGGTGCAGAGCTGAGTTATGTCGACGCACCGTCGACAGGCATAGACGTTTCTGCCCTCCTGGGGCTTACCCAGGCTGCGGGAGCCTCTCTTTGGGTTGGTTACTCTCCTGGGGGGCTGTCGGCAGAGGCGTCGTTGGTGTCCATTGCTGCGCGCTGTACGGGGCGGCCAATATATGGATGGTGCCTTGCCCGCCCATACAGAGACACGGATGACCAGGTGGCTTTTGCGGAGTGGGCCCAGGCCCGGGAGGTGGCAATATTTGTGGCGTGCACCAATTCGGTGACGGCCTACAACACCTCGGACACCACCAATATTGGCTACAGTGGCTATGCCGCAGGGAGGACTCGCCAGGCGACATTTTATCACCACGACCCGCGGGTGTACCCCGATGTTGCGTACCTCGCCCAGGCCCTGGCCACTGATTACAGTGCGCCCAACAGCGCCAAGACGATGAAGTACAAGCAGCTCGCCGGTATTGAGCCCTCACCGATGGACGAGACAATAGCGGGCGCCCTGGACTCCAGGCGCATCAACTACTATGTGGCGATGGGCAACACTTCGCGCATTACACGCCAGGGTGTCCAGAGCGCGGAGTCCTGGTGGACCGACTCGCTCGTCAACTTGGACAACCTTTATGAGGAGATTCTGACGGGCGTATTCAACGTCCTGCTCAGGAACAAAAAGGTTGCATTCACGCCCACCGGCCAAGGCCTTGTCATTAGCGAGCTGTCCAGAGTCTTTCAGAAGTACAAGGACAACGACTGTCTGGATGATAGGCCCGTTTACGACGCGCAACTGGAGAGTGGAGTCAGAATTGAGCCTGCGTACTCAATAACTCCGACGCCAATCTACATGGCCTCGGACTCCGACAGGGCATCAAGAACACTGCCTCCATTCAATATTGTCGCATACGAGTCTGGGGCTTCTCACAAAATCAACATCAACGTCAGCGTGTTTGAATAGGAGGGCGGAGAATGCAAACAATTTACAACCAGAAGCTCGTCAAACTGATTATTGATGGCTTTAAAATTAGCGGCCTCTTCGAGGGAGCAAGCGTCACCGTTCGGTTTGACGGTGGAGAGGTGGAAAAAACGCAGGGGACAGATGGCCCCGGAATGAATGTCGCCACGATGCAAGGCGGGGCGCTTATTTTTCAGCTGCAAGAGCTGAGCAATGGGCATGACTTTCTCTGGGCGCTTTCCGAAAAGCAACAGCTCGGCTTTCCTGGCGTCACTGCCATAGCGACGCTGGGGACAGGAGCAATTGTCACATACATAAACACGCTCGTGAGTCTCCCTGCTGAATTCGCAACGGGAGACAAAAAACAGGCCGGCATCAACTACACGCTTATCAGTCAAATTGCAAAATGGAGCAACCTAAGGAGGTTATTCTAATGAGCTTTTCCAGAGTGGAGATTGGAAAAAACACATACACGGTCGAGAAGATGAATCCAGTCGACGCAATTGAGCTGAGCCTCAAAACCGCCGCCATCATCGGACCACCGCTTGCTGCTGGCCTGGTTGAAAATGCCGGGATGCTTTCTGGCAAAAGAAAAGAAGAAATAAATGGCCTCAATCTAAAGGAGTTTCTCGCTGCCTTGTCTGCTGCGCTTAAAGACCCGGCGCTGGCAGAAATATACAAGACGGCTTACAGGCAATGCCGCACGCCAAAGAATGACGACCTCGGAGACATTGTGGAATTCAACCGGTGGTTTCGGGAGCACCCTGGTGACGCCTTAGAGCTCGCCGGCATGGCTGTCTACCACCTGGTGAAGGATTTTTTTCCGAGCTCGCTCTCTACCAACGCGAGCGACTGGCTAGACAGGGTTGGGGCGCTGACGAAGGCCAGTCAGTCAGCATCGAAGTCCCCAAAGGATGGGAGGCCAGGGCAATAATTGGGCGGCTTGTTTCGAGAGGATTGTGCTCTTATTTGGAGTTTGCCCTGGGTAGGTTTGGCATGAAGCAAGTTTTTGAGATGATTCGCATTGCGGACTGGATGGACCACATAGAGGAACGAACAAGGGCGGCGGCGAGGAGGCTGGATGGCGGTTGTTGACGAGCTGGTGACGATTCTAGGTATAGACTTAAAGCAGGACGTCATTGGAAAGCTAAACAGCCTCAAAGCAAAACTTGGAGAGGCCACCAGGGCCGCCACCAGGCTTGGCGCTGCTGTCAGCATTGCAGCCACAGGGGTGGCTCTGTTCATCCGGGGAACGCTCAACAAAGCGAATGAGCTGCACAAGCTTTCTGAGAAAACGAAAATAAGTACCACGGCCCTGCAGGAATGGGAGTATGCCGCAGACAAATCTGGGCTCGAGGCCAAGGCAATAACCTCCGACTTGGCCAACCTTCAGAAGACGATGGCCTCTCCCATCCCAGGGGAATTCAACGCGACAATGGCCATGTTTGGGGTGCGGGTACGCAACGCAAGTGGGGAGCTAAAAACCACGGACCAGCTCCTCTTGGAGATGTCCGGGAAGTTTGAAAAAATGAGCGAGCAGAAAGCCGCTCAGTGGGCCTCTAAGCTTGGAATTTCGGACGACACGCTGCTTCTCCTGCGGAGGGGAAGGGAGGGCGTAGAGGCGCTCAGAAAGGAGGCCCACAAGCTTGGCGGAATAATACCCGAGAAAAGCATTCGCATGGCATCGGAGTTCCGCCGGCAGCTCTCGGAGCTGCAGTTTGCCATGAAGGGCCTGGGGCACCAGGCGGCAATTGCGACGGTTCCAGCGCTCGAAAAAATCGTCAAGAAGATGAAGGAATTCATCGCCGAGAACAAGGCGTGGGTTTCTCTCAGACTGCAGGAAATTATGGAGGGTGTTGCGGGCGGGGTTGAGCGAGTGTGGAGCATGCTTGAAAAACTTGGTGAGAAATTCAATCCCGTTGTTGATGCGGTGAAGAGATTCCTCCCGGAAATGACTGGAGCGGAGCTTGTCACGCACCTCGTGACGGGGGCGCTCACTCTGCTGATGCTTGCGCTCTCTCCGCTGATTGCTAAGTTTGCTCTTGTCGCAGCGAAAGCCATATTGTTGTCGGTAGTCGTTGAAGACTTCTTCACCTTCCTGGAGGGAGGGGAGTCCACAACTGGGAGGCTGTTCGATGCTTTCAAGGAGCGCTGGCCGGAGCTCTACGGCGCGCTTGAGAAGGCCGGAGAGTTCATTAAAGAAAATTTCGTCGACGCCTTGGGGGCCGCCTGGAAGGCAGTTAAGTTTTTCGGCGGCATTGTTGCAGGCGTTGTCGGCCATGCACTGGACGAATTGAATAGGCTTGTTGGCCCGGTGCTGGATTTCGCTTCCACCTTCGAGGATAAATTTCCGGGCATCATGGAGATTTTGCGGAAACTGGGCGAATTCATAAAGAATGACATCGTCGCGAGGCTCACTATCCTCAAGGAAGTACTCAAAGTTATCATCGGCCTCATTGGCAAGGTGCTGAGTTTTGAGCTTGGGCGCATCAAGAAGGTTTTTGAAGCCGGGGAGTGGGTAGCGGGCAAGCTGGGTTTTGGGGGAGATAAACCGGAGCAAGGAGGAGGTCCACGGAAATCCCCAGGCGCTGCAAGCCAGCTTGCAGACGCAGTCGCCAAATCGCCTCTGGCTGCACAGGAGTGGGCGCTCAGCTCCGTATTTCAACCTCTTTCACAACTTCAAAAGCAGTTTTCGCAATTTCAGAAGCAGTCATTGGATGTCTCCCTGTTTCAAAAACAGCAAATCCCGTCTCATCCCAGCAACAGCACCGTCAGCAACAGCGACAACAGAAACATAACCATCAACATCGCCACGAATGACCCAGTCAATGCCGGACGTCAGGTGAACAACGCGGTTTCGTCCTCTCCTCTCAACACAAACACCCCAGGGCAATTTTCTCCG
>Ga0209737_10000803_pt1 | contig 24199 bp, 25 predicted proteins | sample TergutCu122P3_FD_187284 | JGI IMG/M metagenome (GOLD analysis project Ga0209737, IMG submission 187284) | Cubitermes ugandensis P3 segment gut microbial communities from Kakamega Forest, Kenya - Cu122 P3 (SPAdes) (version 2) | ecosystem: Host-associated > Arthropoda: Insects > Digestive system... | reverse complement strand
CTTCAAACCCCCGCCAATAACTCCCACCCCACCACTTACAGTCTGACCAGCCACGGAACCGATAGGATCCCACGCTTCCTGCGTCATTTGACTACCGGGATTGTCTACTCCCGAATTGGCTCTGTCATAACGACTCATTGCGGAATCCTGTCGTTAATACCTGCCGTGTAGTACAATTCTTTGATCAGGCAATTCTGAGCCTGATACAAGGTATTCATTCCGTAACCTCGGTAGATTAGAGGGCGTGTCAACAACTCATCTTCCTCTAGGATAGTCCCATCCGGTTGCTGACTAATAGGTAGAAAGTTCCCGTTCAAAGCCGTTTTGATAATGCGTTCCCAAGTCCACAAGCTCTTAGCCAGGTCCTGTAAGAACTCGTTGTACCTTTGATAAGAATCTTTGACGTTGATCGCTATCAGGCCGATCGTTACACGGAAATCTTCCCGTCTAACATTACCGTCGGTATCAACCGTTTGACCGGCCGCATCAACAATTTGAACTTCTAGGGGAGGTTTGACGCCGGCATGGTACATAACGTTAGGTGAGAAATAGATCTGGTCATTCTCTTTCAACCCTAGAGCTACCACTTCAGGGTGACCAGAGATCACCTTCCTGATCTGGAGCATTACCCGCGTTTTAAGATCATTTGCGTAACGATCGATCATTTACCAGCCTTACTCAGAAAAGCTCTAGCCCTTTCCAGTAACGACTCTTCCGTTACGCTTTCAGTGTCCGAAATCAGATCCGCGTAAACCCGTTCAGGTGTTTCTCCCTCCGCAACCCTCTGAACGGCTTTTAGACCCTCTTTACTAAAAACAACTGAAATAGAAAGTGCTTGTTCAAGTACCCGTTTAGCCTGTTGTTCAGGTATTAAGTGGAGGAGACCCCAACATTCGGTTGTACTGAGTCCTCTGTAGGTGTCCCAGCTGATTCCGAAGTTGTGGTAGAGGAGGCCAAACGGGCGAAGACTTTTTTTACTGATTCACCGTGAGTTTTCTGGAAGTTAGTCCAGTCGCACATCACTTCAATAGCTTCTTGAGGCGTCAATTCTCTTTCGAGTTCTAACGTCCTGCTCAAGTCCTTACGGAACTGATCGATACCCTCAGCGGATACGGTCCAACTCGGGACCTCATCCATCCAACTCATGGCTAACAGAAAGGGATCGTACTTGTACGTCTTCCCATCCATTATCAGTTCGTATTGAGGTACCTTTTCGAGTGTGTCGAGATTCATGTTAATCCTCGGTTCGGGTGACTTGCACTCACGACGTCGTGATATGCGGTGGGTTGGTTCGTTAGCTGCCTTGTCATGCTACCAGTGTAGCTATGTAAGACGGAATAGTCTGAAACAGTGGTAGCGGTAGATTGTCGTTGGGAAGGATCAGGAACGTCAAGGGCGCTCGGATCTCTTGTGTTGTGGACAGCCTCAGTTCATTGGGATCAACCGGAATGGCCAGATTGGCTATCCACTGGTTGGCTGGATTTCGTTCCGTCAAGATCAGTGGTTGTGCTAACGCACTCGCGAGCGTTCCGATAGGTCCTCCACCCAAATCGTAGCCCATCAAGGCTCCGCCGGACCAGGGTTGAGCCGTCCAGAGCGATTCCAAGTCGATACCGATGCACTCAACCAACAGACTCTTGCTTCCGAAGATAAAGCTGAGTGGAGTGACTCCACCGTATTGAGCCGTGATCGGAAGCGTGGAAGTAGTAGCTCGGATACGGACGTCAGAAACAATCGTCCCGATGTCCTGGCCAGCCCAAGAGACATGCATAGGTCCTGGTACTTTGTAAACTGCTTGGATAGGCATAATTACTCCTTACCAGGTAGTCGGCGGTACTACCAGATTCATGTTGACGTCCGGGATGGTCAAAAAGGCGACCGGCAACTGGACTTCTCGTGTCGAGGTCAGCCCAACCAACTGCGGGTCGATGGGTACGGTCCTTTGAGCTGTCCAGATACGTCCTTTACGGTCCGTAATAGTCATCGGCTGACACCAATCCGCTAGAGAGGTCAAGTCCCAAGCGACCTCGCCTATACGAACCTTACCGCCGGAAGTAGCTCCGCTACCTCCGCTCTTGACGTAGTTGAACAGATTAGCGATTGTAGGTGCCGTTGCCCTGTAAGCATCCATGTTGTTGAATTGGCATTCGATAGTTACACTCTTCCCGGCGAGGATGTAATCGACGGGTTCTGTTCCGTGTGCATCGTCCGTAATCGGATTCCACACAGCTTGAGGCCTCAGCAAGATACCTGCTAGAGTAGAGCCCATATCAGAACCGCCCCACGTCATTTTGCACGGTCCCGGTACAACCCAAAGTCCCATCAGAAACCTCCTGCTCCTCCAAAGTCTCCGAAAGTGTTACCCCTCGAATCCTGAGGATAAGGTCCTGGTCCCGCAAAAAAGCCGGACCGTTCGTAAATACTAGGTTGGTTACGACTACTCGTAGCGAACGGAAGCAACTGCGGTACATCTGCTAGCTTGGCTGTTCCGTCTCTTAGTTCCATCAAACGGGCTAAAGCGTTTTGGTAGTCGGCCATTACGTTAGGGGGAACGTCACTCCTACGAAGGTACAGCTGGTACCGAGCTATCGAAGTCATGTAGCGAACGCAGGACGGACTATTATCGACCTGGTCCGCGGTATATTGTAAACTTAAGATGTTCTTGACTTCGTCGGAAGCTGCTGCTATTATGTCGATAGCTATCAGGTCGTTTTGCGCTTCGCCTGTATCGGTTGTAAGTTGCAGATACAACGCATTAGATATCGCGTTTTTCAAATAATCTAATGTTAACGGCATCAAACCACCGCATATCACAACCGTCGTCTGTTAGAGGTATCCTCTTTTGAAAACGACTGTTCCGCTTCTACCGATTTCTCTTGGGCTAGCCCAATTACTTTCGTATCAGCCGCAAACAGTCGATTTCAAAAGAGGGACGACTAGTCACCCGTCTAGTCGCCCTCGGCACGCCCCCGGTTCCGTTACAGCGCGTCTGCTGCCACGATCTTGACGGCGTTTGTCCACATACCGTAGCCCACTGAATAGTGAGTTCTGGCGCCAAAGAGGAATTCGTCGTTGAAGAATGTGAACTCAGAGATGTCCTGACCTGTCCTCATCACGGACTGAACTTCCACTGCTGTCAACGCTCTCAACATCTCGTGATCGCTTTCTGGGACACTGTCATCGAAAGCCATTCGAGCACCGAAACGTTGGAAGATCAACGGTTGAACCGGTGTGTCTGTCTTCATCAGGTAAGCGGTACCTTGACGAACCACACCGGTCGAATCCATAAACGGTTCCGGACGGTTCGTGGTGATGATCGCACTCACCTGCTTGATGAAGACGTTCGAAGTCTGTTGGATCAAAGCAGCTTCGGTAACGGTACGCCAGAAGAACTCGGCGCCCGGCGGACAAACGATAATCAAACCTTCCGGTTCGATTTCTTCGTGCCACGGTTCACCGCGATCGTCTTCGAAGCTGAACATAAGCCGTTTGGCATTGTTCAGGTCCATCTGCATTGCGGCTACCGCGTTATCGCGATTGTCCTTAGCTGTCGCGCCACTACTCAACAGATTCATCAAGATGTCGTTGGTCATGGAACCGTTGACAACGTTGCTCTGGAGAACGCCGTTACCTAGATCGTGTAAGTTACCGAACATCGGTGTCTTATCGAAACAGATCCCGTTAGAGCCCAACAGCGCGAAGCTCAGTTTATCCGGGAAGTTCGCAACACGCGCACCCAACGACTGAACCAACGTCCTAAGTTGGCCGGTCTGGTCGTACTCGAACAGGCGCCGAGGTACTCGAATACCGGTCGTGTACACCTTATTGCGGATGGTGTAATCGTATTCCGAGAACCCAGCCAAGACGCGTTCATCTTGCAACTCAGCCAGCTGCGGCAGAGTCGAGATCATCGCGTACTTTTCTTCCTGTTTGTTGCTGTCGGCGATAGTGCTGAAACGTGGATACTTTGCCTTCCGTTGACGAGTCAGAAACTCGCGAGAGAAGAGGCCCCGCACTCCACGTTCCATAATTCCCATTGTGAGGGGAAGCATAGATATACTCCTATTTCAGTTTAACTAATGTCCATCCCAACGAGGGTTGAACGGAACGTCTAAGTAACCGAGGAAGTGCGTGCCACACTTACGGTTAGCCCGCGATGCGTTGCTCGATATCGACAAGAGCTCGCTTGCCCTGTAAATCAACCTCGACCACGGTACCGATAACGTTGGTCGTACCAACGGCCACCGTGTAGTCAGCAGAAGCTGTTTGAGCTGTCGCCACCGCCACTAGTTGAGCAATAGAAGCCTGAGTCACTGTCGGCATAGGCATCCACCAGTGACCAGTTCGACGTACCAGCGTCTTGACGGTCGTGCCATCGGCAATCGCAGCCGCAATAGGTTGTTCGGCCATACCGACGAAAGGTTCAGCGCCCGTTGCCATGATCGCCTTACCAGCGGCATTGATACCGACTGGAGCACCTGTGAAGATGTCTGTCGCAGCATTCACCAGATAAGCTTGCAAGTCGCCGCGCAGTTTTACTTGCACCTTACTCTTGAGATTTCCACCTGCCATCGCAAGCTCCTCAAAAACTAAACTAGAATTACCGTACCGTACTTACAGTTCGGGTCGGTCTATCTGCCAAGTCTACAAAAACCTGATTACCGCTGATTTCAGCTATTCTACCAACTAGGACAGGACACTGACCGGCCGCGTATAGTTGGACGGTGTTGTTATCGAACAGCGTAGCCCACTGACCCACGATAGCTGGAGTAGGCATTCCTAAGAAGTCTAGAAGCAACCTTAGATCCCTTCGTACCCTAACAGTTACCTGTTGAGGTACGCCGTTCAGAAGGTTGGGTCGAGTAGTATCGATTGTACCGTCCATACAATAGCCCACCACAAGCTGTTGAGCTTCGTCCAACCTATCATTAACCAACGGATTGTAAGCGTAGCCGTCTACACCAAGTACTACCAACTGTCCGTTGAATAGTAGTTGACCCTGCGCCACGGGATAAGCGAAAATCGCTCCCGCTTTAGCTGCTAAGTTAGATCCAGCTGGTTTTGTTAAGGCCATTTCAAGTCCTCTTTCGACGGAGTAAGGCAGCTTTCAGCGCTGCCTCAATCCGGAAAGGCATCGTCACGTCTTCAGGAGAACTCATCCGCGAGCGATTGTCTCGCCGTTGTGTTTCAGCATGTCAGCGTACTGCAAATCCTTTTCCGTGATCCCAAGTCGAGCATACTCTTCTTGGTTCTGAGCAAAATCAGCTGCGACGTCGTTCGCATCCGAATAGCCCATCGGTGTACGTTCAGTCAACCCAGTCAACCTCACGCTGCTTTCAAGTTGGTCCATGTAACCTTGAACTTGCTCTTGGTTCAAGCCCATCATGTAGTCGACCTGCGAATCGATGTCACCCACGGCCGCATAACCGAGCTTCTTCAGTTCGGTTAGGTAAGCCCTGTACTCCTCGGCTTGTTTGCCAGCCTGGAGCAAGTAGTTGGCATTCTCGAGTCGGTCGACCTTCTGTTGAAGTTCAGCATAGGCTTCGACTTGTTCACTACCAGCATAATTCTCGACCCCACCCAACAAGCCGTCTTCGTAGGCTGCCTGGGTCCAGTTACCGGTGTCGTCTATATAACCCGCCTCGTACAACTGAGCCAACTCAGACACGCTAAATTGATCGGACTCTTCACGCGCCAACGGTTCGACCAGATCTGTTTCAGGTTCACCCGGATCTTCCGAGATACCTTCATCTTCCCAAGCTTCGCCGCCAACTGCTTCAGGATCGATCGTCAAATTCGGTCGGCCGCTACCTTCTTCAGACGCTGGTAAGTCATTCGGGTCAGCTGCATTCCCGCCTGTATAGTTACCTCCGTCGACCCCGAGTTGGTCGGTGTTGCCTTCCTCGAGAAGCTCGTTGTAGAGTTGGACTTCGCCGATCAGTACCGGTTGTCCATGCTCGTCGTGTGCATATACCTGACCCGTCTCCGGATGGATCGCGTAATTGAGCTCGTAATCACGTTTGTTACGGCGACTCTTGATAACACGACGAGCACCTTCCGCAGCCGCTAAAGCTCCAAGAGCCAAGGCCCCTGTACCGTACTTACCGCTGTGGCGGCGTATATGACCACCAGCCTTTTGCAACCGAATGGCTTCCAACGTACGCGCCACACCACGTCCCGTACCCTGAGCAGCAGCCTTAGGTGTACCAGCCAAGCGCGATAACAAGCCCCTACGTTCAACGTGGCTTAGGCTATTACCTTCGTTTACCCAGCGCCCTCGAGCCGCTGCCGCTTTAAAACTACTAGCTTCAGGTCCGCTAACGAAGTTGGGCCCCTCATAAAATTGCTTATACATATTAGACTCCGTGTGAGGATATTGATTATATCCGTAACCGAACATCGGCTGGATTCCATGGCTGAGGGGTGCTGCTGCCTGTTTGGCTGCCTGTTTGGCTGCTCTCGACGCCCGTATAGACTTAGCCGCCCAACCACGTCCCGTTTTAATCGTGGTAGAACCTAAGCCAGATAGAGCTTTACCTCCCGGTACCAAGGCTCGCTTGAATACTCCGCCGGTGACACCTCCTACAAGCGCGCCGCCACCAGCACCCACCGCACCTCCACCCGCCGCCCCCAACAAGCTCCTACCTAGGCCGTGGCCTTGCTCCCTTGAACGCCGATAACCGCTCGCACCGCCCGCTACTGTTCCCAAGGCGGAACCTAACCTGGCGCCTCGCAACCACCCCGCCCGTTTAGCAGCTTCGCCGGTACCGCGCAGAAGTTTACCGCCAGAAGCAACAGCCTTACCCAAAAACCCCGCGTACTGTGTAGGTCTATACATATTCAATCCTATCTATAATAACTCGGTGTTACATTGGAAGCGTGCTTAAAATCGGCTACAGCACGACCAACACGACTAGCAAAACTCGGTTTAGGAGGTGTCGTAACGGCTCCCTGTACAGTATACTTTTCAGGTTCGGCCACCATCAACATCTCGGCGTACTCTTCAGGTACCAAATAGTACCGATCATCTTCAACCATTACAAAGCCTTCCGACGTCTCGTAAACGGTCGGGTACTCTTGATTCTCATAACTCCCACTCAAAATCTTGTTCATATGTTCAGACTTGAACTGATTCAAATGAACACCACCTATCTTCATAGGTGGAATCGAACGACCTTCTTCCTCTAACTGACGAGCAGCTTCTGCTGCATCGCCTTGATCGTCGTTGCCCGTATACCCCGTACCCCACTTACGATTGTTGGCTATATTCCGCAACTCCAACAACTGGACAGGTGCCAGTACCTGCTTCTCGAATACTCCGTGGGGTGCAACATGCTCCACCTCACCGTCCGCAGAGTACCAACTACTCCATTCAGACGGTTCGTTCGTGTGGTTGTAACTCATTTGCGGAAGAGCAAAATGAGGTGTAGTACCACCCAACAACGCCATACACAAGATCCTTTTAGAAGTAGGCAGGACCTCGACAGACCTGTTCGGGTACTCGTTCCTCAAGATCTTCTCTTTGAGCCACTCAGGTACACGTTTCAGAGAAGCGTACATACGCGTGATCAACTTACCGTCGCTCTCGCGCCTAACCTTGCGCAACTCCAGATCGTCTAAGAATCCGCCAGCAGGCTTCTCCTGCCCCTTCACGTTGTGGCCAACTATGATCATAGACCGATAGCCGGCCTTCTTCAGCTTATCAGCGTTTGCCTTAGCTGCCCTTAACCAACTCTCATCGCACTTGTACCCACGGGTGTCATGCTCCTCAAAGATGGGAACATCTTTGATGGTGTAGAAACCCTTGGACTCTGGTACGATTTCAAACAAGTTAGTTCGCCCTCTTTCACTTATTTTATAAGACAACTGCACATACATTCAAACAAATTTATTTGTTCGTCCGGGGTCGGGTGATATGCGGTGTGTTAGTCCCAGACCTCTTTAGGTCCTGTTAGAAGTTTCTTGCCACTCCACGCCCTACAACTTCTGCTGTAATGTCGCCTATATGACGTTCTAGAGCTTTACGTGGTTCCGAACCCGGCTGCATTAGATTGGCCTTAGCCGCTAATTTCTTTCTGAAGTTGTTAAGGCCCAGCGTGGACAGCCCTTCGAATTTACTGTTCACGTTCAAAGTCCGTACGGGCTCAAGGTCGACTGTTACCGGAGGCAGACCTACATGAGTATGTAGTTTCTCGAGTCCTCTATGAGTAGCACCTCTTACAGCGGAATGTAAACCTTCTCCCCTGACCCAATCCTTTACGTCTCCACCCCACTGCCTCAAGCGAGCGCCTACACCACCGAGAAAGTACTGTCTACCAGCTTCGAATAACTCGGGGTTGACCCGAGCGTAGTCCAGGGTTGTCAAACTGTGCTTAACCACGTCGTGTCTCCTTAGGGCCGCATTTATCAGCCTACGCACCTTACCTTCACGTTTCTTTTCCGCTCGAACTTCCAAGGCCTCGCGCTGACCCTCGTCACTACCCCGAGCTAAACTACCTATGGGTCCTGGCAAAGCTTTACCTCGTCGCAGAACTTTGCCAATACGAGAATCTGGGTTATTGGCCAGTTTGCGTCCTATGTAGCCTGCACCGATACCGCTGGTAAGAATCGCAGCCTTACGTAGTTTGGGCTTGGCGGCCATCCAAGCTAAACCGAGCTTGTTACCTCGTGTTAGCGGTTTAGCGAAGATCCGACCACCCTTGATAAGTACCTGCGGGCCCGTGGCAACCACTCCTGTCAGTTTGTAACCGAGCTGAAAACCATCCCCAATTTTGAAAGTTGGGTCGTTTCTCACGTCTTCCATCCTTAAGTAACTGTTACCAGACTTCATAGCGTTACGTTTCCGCTCACGTGCATTGGGTTTGCTGACGTGTGCGGCGAAAGTTGATTTACCCCAAGTCACTCCGGCCGGATTACCCCGCGTCCGTCCTAGCGGCACTTGGCCCGGCGCAAAAGGTAGACTGGCAACGGCGTGTCCTAACAACTTCTTCTTTTGTAAGCTGTCTAAGCCCCCCGTACGAGCACCGCTCTCCAAGTTGAGAGCTGGTTTGAATTCCTTCGCTCCACTAGCTATCTTGGCCCACGTTCTCTTTCTCAGTTCACGCCCCGTGTTGGCTCTCGTAGCTCTTCGGATATCCGAGTAATCAGGCTCGTGTGAAGGGTAGTAACCTAGCTTGTCTGGTTTCGGTATGTAGATAGGACCCCTACCGCGTTTGAAGGAGTTACGTTCCATAGCTCTTAGAGTTGAAACAGCCTTCTTGGCTTCGGTGTGCTCCGCTTCCTTGTTGTTCAAGCTCTTCAGGACGCTCACATAGGTATTCGCGAAGTGAGGGTGCTCTGTCAGGTCGTAATTAGCTCGCACCGCCCTTCTTCTGTTCACTTCAGCTACACGTCTCATAGGTTTCAATTCCGTAGTTAAAGGTACTTCGTCCACCTTACGATACTCTTGTCCGCCCTGGCGTTGCTTACGTCTTACCCGACGTGGGAGTTTACCCGGTGGAGTATGTTCTTCCCACCGGGCAGCTATCTCTGGATGTTCTTTCCACATCCACCTACGTTGTGCTGCACTCTTGAAAGGCATCTCAAATCTTTCTACGTACTCGACTTTCGAAGGACATCACGGGCCGCTCATACTTCTCAACATTCTCTTGAAGACAGAGAGCGTGATCTGCTTTCCGTTCCCGACGCGCTACAGACCTCACAACCGCACTATTGTCAGTCATCGGGACCGGCGTTTCACGAACCAGAGGGCTCATGGTACTCTTGGGGAGAGCAGGTCGAGTCATTGGTGGCGTAGCGTCCGGCGACGGTAATTCTTTAGGTGCCGTTTTGGGCCCTGTCGTAGTTACTGGGATACCTGCTGGTGGTGTTTTCTTGAGGTGCGTTAACGTTTCCTTCGCTAGTGCAGTAAAGATATTGTCTTTAGCCTTCGTACCTCCATGCCGACCAGCACCGCTAAGTGCGTGTTGCCTACCAAGAGCAAATTTAGGTCCGTACAACCTCTGGCGCATAGCTAAACCCAGCGCTCCCATAGGACCTCGCTCACCGCGAATCTCTTGTTGGCCCCGATTCACACCCAATTGCCAGCTACGTATACCAGCCCTAAAACCTTTGTCAGGATCGGCAACCTTCTTGACACGTTTACCAAACATACCGCCACCTCGTTTCTTCTGAGATCTATTCTCCAAATGTTTCTTCACCAAATAACCCGCACCCGCAGCCAAAGCGACACCACCAGCTACACCCAGACCTATCTTGGACTTGCGTCCCAGACGAAAACCCGCCTTGACAGTTGAGGCGGTTGGAACAGTTGGAACAGTTGAAGATATACCTCTAGCAAAGGTACCTTTCAGGCTTTCAACATCCCGTTCGAGATTAGTCAATCTACCCATAGCTTGCGCCCTTCTACCAGAATTAGCTTTTTGATTAGCTAGTATACTACCGCTTGTGTGTATGTACGTCATATACCACCTCAATGGTCTGTGAAGCCTAAACCGGCCTTTACGTAGTTAGGTGTACGTCCCTTCGCCTTCGCATCTTTATGTTCACGCCACATTTGAGCACCGCTGGCGACCGGTATGAGTGCGCTATTCACTCTCTCTATACCCGTCCACAGTTTAGGGTGAGTAATCAACTTGCCTACACCATACGCTTGCATACCCTCAACGTTCCCAGGTCTCTTTGGCAACAACTTACCGCCTACGGCACCCAGACCCAAGCCTCCTACAGCTGTACCTACAGCCGTTTTAATACCTCGACTCCTCATAGTTTTAACAGTCGCTTGAGCTGCAGCTTGAGCTGCAGCTGCAGTCTCCTGAGCCTTCTTGAGCGTAGCTACACCGTGTTGGGCGATGAAGCGATCGTCCCGTATACCACGTATAAGAGAACTTAGGTGTTGCCGATTCTCTTTCAAGGCCGCAGGTAAAGCTTTCCCCATTCGTAACCCCGCACGCTGACCGGACGAAATACGTAGTCGCTTAGCCGCATTTCTCAAGAAAGTATGACTATAACGTTTAGGAGATGGAACGCTTTCTGCGATCGGAATTTCTTTCCTACCCGGCTTTATCATACTGATCGAACCTGCAATACCCATCAAGTTAACGGCCTTGGAGAAACCGGAACCTAACCTACGCGCGATACCTGCCGGAACCCTATATTGCTTGATCTGAGGCTTTACTCTACGCGAGCGCGTTTTGAAATCCGAGAAAGATGCATAACCAACAGGACGTTGCATACGCGGGCCACCTGTAGGCACTACACCTACAACACCCCTTTTACGTCTGTCGAAGAAATACATCGCAGGCCGATTAGCTTTCAACGGTACTGGAGGTGTAGGTTGTGGAGGCTGAGGAGGCTTTTTTTTCGGTAGAACACTCATACCTACCTGGCCGACCATAGCCGCGTTGGAAGCATGACCCAAACCCATTAAGACTTTGGATCCTACAGCACGGGCTCCTCCACCGGCCGCTACCCGACCTCCCACACCAGCCAGTAGACGTGCACCACCAGCAATCAAAGGTGCCCAATAACTAACCGCCAGCTCCTCACCTGAACTACCGTAGTGCTGCACAGCCGCTCGGCGCTCGTTATCACCTTCCAATAGACCTAAGCCATAGACCATCAAAGTCTTAGTTCCGCTTTCTATACCTTGAGTCGGACAAGCAGCTAGTTCCTTGTAAAGCCGTTTAGTGTCAGCTGAATGGACGAAGGGACTCAACGCCAATAGGTACGCAAGTCCGTATTTGTAGTCGCCTGTCTCCAAGCAGTAACCTCTCACACCTAACGTATCAGCTTGTATCTGAGGCGCATACGGAGTCTTCTTAGACCACTGCTCTAACTTACGTAAAACCAGAGCCGTAACCGCTGCAGCGCCGCCCGCCTTAGCCATATCGCCGGCTGTGCGACCTAACCATCGCCCACCATCTTTAGCTGCTACGGCAATGCGTACTCCTCTGGTTAGAGGCGCCGCTTCATGCGCAAACCTGCCCACTCCAACAGAACCAGCCGACACGTTAAAATACTGCACGCCGCGCTCCCGACTAGAAAAGGCCTGTCGCGCACGTTGCTTATCGACCCGCTCATTCTTACGCCTCAACCAATCAAGGGCTATCACCGTACCAGCAGCCGTAGTTACTTTACCTTTATGTTTCCACAACTGCTGAGCTGCCCACTTCGGAAGAGCATAACTCAGGGGTTGCTCTCCGCCTTCGTTAGCTACCATAGCTTCACGGAAGCGGTGATCGCGTGACAACTTCTTAGCCAACTTTCTTAAACGCGCTCTGTTCACAACGTCACCTTCTGTAAATCTCGCCGAGCAACATCACCCTTCTTACCAACAGTCTTCCTACGTACCGGGACAGGCCACTGCTCCAATACCCGACCCGTACCAAACTTCATGTCGTAGTGAGTACCCGAACCACCCCGCTCGCTTCTAGCAGCCGCCTGTTCTTCTTGAGCTATCGGTGCGCCGGCAGTCTGCCCCGGAGGTAGTAGTTGAGGTACACCTGGAATACCTTCAGCGCCAGCTAGCACAGTCAACTGACCCGTAGCAGGATTCACTCCTACAACTTCTTCGCCTTCACGCGGTGCTCTCAAACCCGTCAACTCACGCACTTGGGTTCCGGATATAGAAAGTCCCATACCAGCCACTTGAGTGGCTGTCGCCAAGAAGCCGTGCGTGTCAATTAACGGACTGCTCTTGAACGTAAATACCGGCCGCATACATTCGGGTACATGCGGCATATTCAACGCCCAGTCGTACCTCAACAACGTCGAATTTATACGATCCTGTAACTGGTTCTTGTCCTTCTCGACCAAACGAGCGAACACGCCCTGATGGACTTGAGCCGCCGCATAACTACCCGTATCGGGCATCTCGGTCATGAGTTCCTGACCTAAGATAGCGCGCATCATCAAACGGTCGATGTACTCAATCCACTCAATGAAAGGCGACGCACTACCAGCAGCTCGTACAACCTCTACGTCCACCTCACCCTTCTTACCAGGTAAGGAGACCACTGAGTCGTTCTGTACAGCTCCCATAATCGAACTGAGCTGTCTAGCAATCAGACCTTGTTGAGCGCCTGTGTACAAGAATTTCTGCGGCATCCCATACACTTCCAAAGACTTCAAGAGATACTTCAAAGAGATCATCTTGAAGTAGAAGTAATGGTAGAGTGGCGTGTCCGCCAAACCACGTCCGTAGAATACGTAACCAGCTTTACCCGGATCAGCCCAAGCTCCGTCAGCCGTATTGAAAGTGTGTACCAAAAACTTAAACGGCGGTAAAGGTTCACCTGTAATAGGCGACCTAGGACTCTTCAAACGAGCGTTGCCTGAACTATCGAACGTGAAACGATCCTTGTTTTTGGGTTCGTGCATATTCACGACCCACTCACCGGACTCGTTTAGTTTCCAGATGAGCTCATTGACGGAGAGCCCCGGAAGGAAACAGTCCAGCATATGATCGAACAACAGGTAGACGTTGTTGATACCTCTAATACGAGCTTCCGTCCGCTGCGCTAAATCTTGAGCGTAAGGATCGTCATTGTACTTCTCAGGTGGATGAATGCTCCAAGGTAAGGAAGCTGTTGCAGACTTACGTACTTCGAGACAGTAGTAGATCTGCGGGTCACGCATCATACGCCCGTAGACTTTCGGATCCTTCTGGAGAGCGTAATCAGGATCGTAAACGATCCCATTTACTAAAGTCCAAAACAGTTTATCGAAACCGGAAAACCGTTCCGTCAGACCTGGTCCAGCGTTAGTCCAAGTGAACCCATTGGCGTTAGTAAGAGGTTGGCCACTTCCAGGCTGCATGGGATGCGACCTCGTTGCGAACTCAGCTCTTATAGAATCGTAGTTACTCCACGGACCGCCAGGTGCCTGTATAGGCTGACCAACAGGTCCGTCTTGAGTGATTCCAGATAATGGATTTTTGAATGCCATCACGTTCCTTAGTAACGCACAAACTCAGCTTATACCGAGTTTGCGTTTGTGATATGCGGTGGGGTTGGTACCCGCACCCGCTACGAGCCTTGCCAAGTCATCGAAGATGTCTTCAGGTCCTTTACCTAGTCTGATAACGTCTTCAATACCTTCGATTTCCATTACGCACGCCATCCTGATGCAGTCGCACTGATCGTCTTTCTCTTTGATAGGAGCTTCTTTACCTTTTGGTTTGCTCCTATACCCCGGTATCATCTTGATCGTTGTTGCACACCGGTCCGTGATGTAGATCCTATTAGTATCGAAGAGGCTTTGGACAAATATGATTCCTCGCATTACATCACTTTTATTCGCGATGGAGCAACCGAAGCCGATATCCGTACCTGAAGTGTCCTTACAGTTTTCTATCTCCGCTCGTACCTGTGCGTCGTGATCTGTCCAGGCCCAGCCTGTATAATGAAAGCGCCACTTTTCGGTGTGTTCAACACTTTTGCGTCTGATTGTCTCCACATGCTCTCGGATGGTTGTCCTGTTAGCGACGTGCTCGTCGTAGAAGACGATGGTCTTACCGTCCGTAACGTACCAGAGGTGGACGAACGGATGTTCAAACCCGAAGTCGATGACCCGGCCAAATCTTCGTCCCTTCTCAGGAGGAAGTATACGGTCCACATCAGCCATCTGTATAACATGCCCACCGGAACCATCGGGTTTCCAATCGTAAGGTTTGAAAGTGATCCAGTACGCGCCTTCAGTACTAACAAACTGTCCTAAAACGTATTGACGATAGTAATTAGTATTTTCGCCGTACGCTATTCCTAGACCGGCCGTATAAGCCGTATCAAGGAAGGTATTTTCTTTGCTGCTCGCAACAACCAGTTTGAAGAGGTTGGGATACTTTTCTGGTCCGTAGAGGAAGGTCGTCGCGGTCCAATGATCAAGTCCAGCTGCATTTCCGACAACGAACCGTTTGTGACGGCCACCCGGACGACGAACTCGACCCCAGAGCATCTTCCAGACGTCTTCATCCCAGAGCCCAACTTCGTCGCCTGCGAATCCATCTAAGTTCAAACCTGCTAAAGGCCCCGGTGTATCTGCGGATCTAAGCAGCGCTTCAGATCCGTTTACTAGCTGGATAATCTTATCGGACTTCTTGTAAGCCTTTATCCAACTCTTAGGACATAGTTCAAAGAAGGTCCTTGCCGTTACATCTTCCAACATTCTGTAGCTGGGTGCTACTAGGGCCAGTCTTGAGTTAGGAACGGCCAATTCCCGTAACAGCTGTAAACTTAAAACGAAGGTCTTACCTGCTCCGATACCTCCGATGTAAGCTACACTAACCTTCTTATCTACCTCAGACATATACTCCAGTTGCTTCGGTAGGCATCTGAATTGAAGTACACCGGACTTATCTTCTACCTCGTCTTGAGGTCTATCTGTGTCAAGCAATCCCTCAAAAGAGTTAGTGTTGGACATCTTGTAACTCAGCTACTTTGGTTCTGTTGGTTCTGGCTAACCGCCTCAACGAGCTGGCATGCTCATAAGGATTGTTACCCGGAGGACCTCCTATACTCTGCCGCAACTTCTTAGAGAGGACTTGGATACCTCTTCTTGGACTTCCTTTCCTAAAATCCCCGACCTTGCCAGGTCCGTCAGCGCCTCTAAGGCGATTGAAAAGTCTGCGGTCGGCTCCAGATAGTTTTCGGGTGGTTGGTCGGAAGGGAGCTCCAAGCTGGTCTCCAAACCTGTTTCTACGTTCCTCAAGGGCTCTGGACCCCCGCGCTTGAACTGCGTCAACACTCTGTTGGTGTAATCGCTTAGCAAGCTCAGCCCTCACAAACTGATCGAAAGAATAATTCATTTACAACCGGTATTATAAGCTACATACTCGACGCAGTTCAATCAAATTAAAGACCGAAGATCTTCATCATTGTGAACCCTATTATGGCACTCAAGGTAGCTAACATCTGAATATAAACGGCCAGCTTCATTTGTTTTCTATCTTGACGAATTTCCGTCAAGTAGTTTTCGATGTTAGTAAGCCGTTGTTCGTGTACAGCTAGCTTAACGGCCGTCTCGATTTGTTCTTTGATATCGTTACCCACACAAGATCTCCGCCTATCAATTACAGAAGCTGTTTCAAACGACTGCTCTTCAAGGTCCGGCCGCCTTGAACTGCCGGCGGTGCTGTAACTACCAACGTACCTACTTGAGTAACTCCGAAGTACACCCATTCAGTACCCTCCAACACCTGAGCTGTCGAAGGCGACGTGAACTGACCTGCTATGGGATCGTAAGTACCAGTCAACAACGTCGTGCTTGAATACGCCGTGTACGTGACACCTTTCTTTACGTTTGCTACACCCGGATCAGCTGTTGCAGCGCCGGGCGCAAACGTCCCGATATAAGAAGACCCGCCCCAGGTAAATGATCGCGTTGATCGAACATCTGCATCTGGTAGTTGCGTGAACAGCGATGAAATCGTCTGATTACGCAAGGTGTAATTGTTCCACGGAAACGAAATCATACTGTAAAGATTTTCTTTTACCGGGGCTACAGCGGGTAACTTGCGAAATACGCCCTCATACTGTTCAAAACTACCGGTCACATTGAACCTGGCCGTTGTGTTGGCGCCGTTCGCAACATATAGCTCGCCTCCCAGAGCACTCAAACCCCCGTTAAAGTTCACTACACCACCAGAAGTTGCCGTGTTGACTATTCTTCCACCGACATGACCGACAGCTCTACCAAGATTAGGCACCGTTCCAAACGCGTCGGTTGGTTTTGCCTTTTCCAGAGTTGTGAGTCCTGAAACCGTCAGCGTTGTTCCTGTTGAGATTGTTCCGTAGTTGTACTGTTGAGGCTGTACGTATGAGTTTATATAGCTTCCAACAGTTGTCGTTCCACCGACGGTGGTTGTGGTTTGCAAATCAAGTGTACCCGTAGTAACAGAAACAGGTCCAGCAATGTTTACAGTACCAGTATTTACCGACTGTAATTTGAAACCGGACCCAGCGTAACCACCATTCGTCAACGTTACTTCGCCTGTAGATGTTCCTACTTTTGACGTACCCGCAAAATTGGTCAATGTCGCTGAAGCGGCATAAAAAGAGCCTCCTCCAAACAATCGCCAAGCTAACTGTTTAAACGAGCGGACAACCCACGGACCGTTTATGTTTATATTCGGTGTCTTTCCGCGAGTGTAAACCTGTGTTCCATATTGAGTTGTTTCCGCTATAAGAGTTCCATCAGCAACACCGTAAACAAGATTACCGAGATTGAATGGTGAGGGTCCATTTAGATTCACTAGGTTTACAGTCGGTTGAATGTACGCCGTGTACGAAGCGTCATAGCCTACAACCGCTAACCACACCGCGGCATTGCCGAAGGTAGTACCACCCAACGTGAAGGTGAGGTTATTCCAGTGTACTTTTGTTCCCGGGGGTGATATGACTGCGACAGCATTGCCTACGACAACGTCTATATCATCTGAGTAAGTGATGGTGGCTGTCCCAGTGCCTGATAACGTAATCGACGTTGGTCCGGCCAACGGACCAAGCTCATTGGAGATTCCTCCTCCAGTTGCATACGGCGTCAGAACTAGCGAGTAACCTGAACCCGAAAAGATCATTGAGCCAAGTACGTTGTGATCGCACTGAACGAAACTTTTTAGAAGCGGCGTGCCATTCCAACGAGCAAGATTCGCGCACAACGCGCAAACGATCCCTTTTGGACCCATTATACCGTAGGTAGGGCTATCCTGAAATCCTTGGTTGTGATAAGAAGCTCTTCCGCCGCCACTACAGGTGATTTCCCAATCCTGCGCATAATCAATACCCGCACCCGCCATCCAAACCGCACTTAGCTCCTCGGTAGACCCAGCGGGTGTTTCTGCATGAAATGTAATTTTGCGCCTTCCACCCGTAGCCGTTGCCGTTGCCTTGATTCCGCTGTTGATCCAGCCACCCAAATCTAAGTCTATGTCGAATGTGAAGTTCTGTCCGTTCTGGTCAAAGCAATCGCGTGCACCGGGAATCTGAGCCGGAGTATACGATGCAGCGTTGCTGGCAAGGCGAGGTCCGTTGGGATCAGCGAGTATTATCATTTGACCCTCAATTGCTTCATCAAGAACTCGTATTGTTCTTCTTTTCCAGGTTGGATGGTCCATTCACGATTTTCCCGATTCAGCCAGTTACCAGACATAGGCAACAAGGCATCTATTTCAGGAGGAGGTTGAACTGTCTGGACAAAAGTAATCAGCGTGACAAGAGCCTGCAACACTTCCTGCGGCATCGTCACACCGTAGCAATCCCACAAACCAGCCCACAAGAAAAAGTTCTGAGGGGCGAGACGGCATGTTTGAGGCTCAAACTTTCCATCCTTCTTCGGGTGCGTCGTTATCAACCCGGTGACGGGTGCGTCATCGATAAGACCACTTGCGGGTGTGTTCCAATTCAAAATGATTTGTTCAAATCCAATTTTGGTTTGTGGTGCTGTTTCTTCGCTCATATCTAACCCCATATGAAGCTGGATTGAAAATCTGATCGCCCAAAGTAACCACACTCTGGCCGGTGTTAACGCTTCTCGAAGTTACTGCGGTTTTTCTTACAACGTCACTTGATACTCCTAAGCCACGATAAGAGGCTCGATTTGAAAACCTTCTGCATCCGCAGACCTAGAACGTTCGTAACACTCCCAAACGGAAGCGTGCTGTATATGATCCGAATGACCGAATTTGTTACGCTCTACCTGTTGTAAGTAACTCGGACTGCGCTGCGATAAAGGATTCTTTTCGAGAATCCAGTTCAGGTTGGTTGGGCCTAATCTACCTAAAGTAAAGTCTGCATATGGCGGCCACAACGCGTTCATAGCCAATACGCAATCGGCTGTAGAAGTGTACAATATTATTCGCCTTACTTGGCGATCGGCTAATATCCTATTGATATGCTTCCGCGCGTCTCTCGGTGCCCAAGCAGCCAATAGATGCAGGTCATCCAACACGAAACGCCGGTACTTGTTCAGACATTCTAAGATCAAACGGCAACCGTTGCTGTGCGCAATCACATGCTGCTTACCATAGGGATGTTCCAACAACTCTTTGTCCAGTAGAGTAGCCAACCCATCGATATGAGTCTCATGTTGTTTTTGAGAAGTAAATAACGTTTCGCGATACTCGTAGTAAGATGCGTCGTACACACTATTTGCATCCAGCCATTTCTTGAACCGAGGTCCCCACTCAGTATCGCTCTTCAAGTTGTTGTACAGACCCGGAATCAGAGTGATACCCAACGTACGTTCAGCAAACGTACCGAACTGGAAGGATCCAGAGCCGAACTTGACGAGATCGCGTCGGCCTTCGTTAGGAGATAGATTTGGTGTTACTGTCTGGAACATGTTCTCACAACGAATCAGTGGATCAAGAAAGCAATCAAGATCTTGTTAAAGGCTACCCAGTCTTCGTCCATCAAACGAAGAGCTTCTTCTGCTTCGATTAAACCGCCGTTATCAGCAGCCTTACGAGCCACGTTCAAGTAATCAACAATACGCCCATCCAACTCTGTCAGGAGAACGATAGTAGCCTCGTCCTTGATCTTACCCTTCTCAATACAAGCCTGTAGAGCAACCTGGGCTGTAGCGTGCGTTCTAGTTGCAACTAATACCTGACGCTTAAGAGCGTCTTGAGGTGATTCTGCGACAGGTCCCACAAACATCGTACAGGCCGTGGCACATACTACTAGAGCAGCTGCCGCACCAAACTGCAAGTGTTTTTTCATATACTACTCCTCAATTAACAAGGCTGTCAATAGCCCCATTGGATATTAACGGTGCACGGACCAGCCGCAGCCAAAGCTACGCAACGAGGTCTGGACGGATCCGTCGGTAAAGGTAATTGAATCCACTCACCGTTAATACCTCCACCATCCGGAATGGGATAGGCGGATTCGACGTTGTCCGGTAAATAAACTTGTAATTGTGCCGTCGTATTACCTTGGCTCATCAACAAGAACACGTTCGCCCCATTAGGAGCGATAAACATATAGCGAGCTTCTGGTGGTATAGCCAACGTATCCGGTACGGCAGGGTCACCTAACCTGTTACCGTAAATCTTCCAATTAGCTGTTAAAGCCCTATCGAGTGTAGGTTCAGGTAACACGATCTGCATGAACAGAGGTGCTACGTCCTGACTGGTACGTCCACCACGCGCTACACGTTGACGGGGGTTAGGTCTCAGATTGGGATTCTCGCCTACAATCGGTCCATACGCTAAAGTCATTTGAAACCCCAAAAATAGGTTGTTTATACCTACGTTCTTGTTGGTTCTAACGGTAACAACTCAATCTTGAGAGGTACCGCAGTCTCGATCGTTTCGTTCGTTTCCTTAGGAAGCAACGGGTGCACATGCTCTTTTACAAACTGTAAGGGCGCTTCTTCTAGAGCCGTCTTAGCCGCTGAATACAGAATCTCGATACTCTGAGGTTCTGCTAACAAGTAATCAATCATTTGCAAGTAAGCTCGTCGGCCACTCACCTTCTGTTTGTTCTTGTCTCGAAGGATCTCTTCGAAACGCGCTTGTTCAGTTGCTGTCGGCATCATCCACCTTAAAGTGGCCGCTGCTGGGTCGGGTGATATGCGGTGTGTTTGAACTGGTCGTTAAGTTGTCCTGCCCGTTCCAACAGTGTTAATAGCTCTGTTTGTGTGAGCGGGTCCGTTCTGGTAGGACCGCATACACCGAATTCCACTTCCGGGCAACCCAACCCAAGTAGAACTGCTGTACGCATAATCGTGGGCCGGTGATTCGTCTTGATCCTGATACCGAACTCGGTTAGGATGCTTAGGTCGGTATCTGACAACCAGGCCTGGCTATTCGCCTGGTTCGTGTTGTAAGTACCTCGCCAGGTACTTACTTGCGGTATGAAGATGGTACCGGGAAAGGTAGTTCCTGATAACATCGCTGCATGTAGTAGTTGCTGACGGAGCCATTCCACTTTCCGTATAGGATCGTAGAACTTGTAAGGTAGAAGTTCTGCTGCCCAACGTGGTACCGGTATCTGTACTTTGGATACCGTAGGTTGTTCAAGAACATCTAACACGACGTTATTATAACAGACGTTCAGAGAAACAATCAAACAAATAATTTTTGACTTTGGTGGTGTCGTCTGTTATAATATAAGTTAATTAGAAGCCGCTGTTTCCTCAGGCCAGTTACGGCAAATACTCAGCGCGAACGTCGACTCGAGGAAGCATGTTCGATAATGGCAACGCTTGAACCGCGGCGTTCGGTCATGGGCCGGTCTCATTTTCTGGGTAGTCAGATATTCAGCTCTAATATCTTATTATGCTTCTCGTAGCACCCGCCATTGGTTTTTCCTTTAAAAACGCCTACGGATATACGGATATTATAGATATTCTTTTTTTATAACTTAAAAAAGATATAAAGAGTATATATAGGGTATTTTAAAAACCGTGTTTCATATCATATTCTCATATCGACGCTAAACCGTTATAATTAAAGGGGTTATATACCCAAGCTATTTATATATGTAAGTATGACTTTTGTGGGATTGGGCCTGAAATCAGCCCATGAAAAAAGGTCCGTGACTGCGTGGCTAGCTCCTCTTACGAGGTACTAACACCACGCATATCACGAACCGTTTGAGTGGGGTCCGGTCGCAACCGGCATGTCAATTCAACGTGACCGGTAGATTAACTTAGCTTATTATTGATTACTTGCCGGCGTTGAAGTCGAAACGAACTCCATCGATCATAGAACGAAGCCAACTTACTTCTGGGATGTCTTCTGGATTCTTGTCGCCTCGTCTGAGAGCTCGTGCGAGTTCATGATCCGTCAGGAGAAGATTGTCGATCTTCCCGTTGGGATGTTGAACACGTACGTGAGAGTAGGTGGCGGCTGCTCGTGGTAGCTTCTTTAAGTTTGTTACAACCTGAAGTGTACCTACTTTACCAGCCTTGAGTGTGTCGCCCTTGATATCTTTGGCCATTATAGGCTCCTTAGTGAGTGTACCCAGCTAGAATCGAAAACTCTTCAATTCTCCGCGGGGTTGATAACTATCCGGATCGTGGTAGGCCCAATAGTAGCCGAGACAGTAACTTTCGAACTTCTCGTCATCCAATGAGCCGCTGTTACGTAACTTGAAAATCAATTGACCTGGTCTATCGTCGTGTTCCGCGATCTCCACGTAGCGTTGTACGAACTCTTGCCTACTACACTTCAGATCCCATTTGAGACCTTGAAAGTGCGTTAGATAGTTGTAACAAACTTCGTAGAGTAGCTGTTCGTCTGCTGTCGTTAGATAGAGTTTCATCGGTCATCACCCGCGAAGCAGTCGACGTAGTTGGTAGCAGTCTCATAAAGACGAACCTGTTTAAGTGTGACGTTAAGTAGGCTCAACCTGCCCAATTGCCCTTCTATTAACCACCAGATACGTTGTACCATATTCTCAGCTGTAGGTATGTAGTCAACTAAATCTATACCTAACTTGACACAAGTTTCTTCATCAAGGTCCAGGTCAGTTTCCGATTCGTGTAGTAGCGTCTTGTGGTCGAATTGAGTGGCGACAGTCCTCAACAATCCTTTAAGGATACTGAAGTCTAGTACTATACCCGTTTCCGGATCTACGGACCCTTGTAGGGTAACCAGGCAACGGTAGGAGTGTCCGTGCAAACGTTTGCAGGCCCCCCCGTGGTCTGGTAACCTGTGGGCCATTTCGAAAGAGATTTCGGAAGTAATTGTTCTGTGATTGTTCATTCTGATACTCCATTTACTACCATTCGATTCTTTTTAACTAAATAGGTCTGTCGGTAGTGTAGACCCAAGTTACTGTGTACCGGAAAACATTTCCGGCAAATTGGTTTATGACACTTACTACAACAGGAGGTAGTCTTGACACCGCATACCCTTCCGTTGTTAAGTACCCGTTGACAGTAGAGATCGTCTCGATCCTTCTTGTAACGATAAGCATCCTTGCACTTCATTTAGTTCTCCTGTGGGGCTAGTTCTAGGTCCCAGTGTCCTGAAGTATCTTTACTATACCCCAGTCCTTTGAGGGCCTTGTTAAAGTCTCGTTCTCCTAATAGTCCGAGTCTGGATGGACTGGTTTTGATATTGTCGCACCAAGTCTTGAAGTGTAACCAAAGGTGAGTTGTTTTGTTGGGTCGTCGTCTTCCGAACGGTACCTTCTTGTATAAGGTACTCCATTCGTAGAGTGGATTTTGACTGGCTTCGTATTCCTGGCGAGCTAGTGTTACTGCCCGCGGTACGGTTTGTAACTTCTCGCCAGAGAACCACCTAACGGCACCTCGGATGCACCAAGTTAGGATGGCGCTTTGAGTGGTGGGATCTGTGAGAAAGGTCCTCTTGAGATACGGATCTGGTACTTTAGGTACATGTGTAAACGGTATCGGAATAATCCTCCTTTTGATACCCGTGTCTTCGTGGTGGAATGTCGGAAGGTCATTCATGGTCAGCCAAGCCTTGAAAGTAGGTCTGAATTGAAAAGCCTTCTTGTACAGGTGACGGGCTGAGATCGTATCCCCGCCCGTAAGTGCCTTGGTCGCCCAACTACCGAGTTTAGCGTTTCGGGGTATTTCACTGGATACCAGTAGACGGCAACCCGCTAACTTAGCAACTTCGGGCGACGGTCCGTTCTGGTTGTCCATACCGTCGAGAAAGAGTTGAGGTTTAACTACTTGAGCATAGCTACCTAAGAGTCCTCGTATACTCTCCACGAAGGTAGTCTTACCTGTACCACCCGGACCGTGTATGAAGAACATTACCTCTTCATCTGTGAGTCCCGTTAGTGAGTATCCCGCGCACAGTTGTAAAAAGTCTACGGAGTGTTGATCGCGTGAACCAGCTTCACTTAGAAAACGTAACCACAGGTCGGAAGTGGTGGAGGGGTCGTAATTAACCTCGACTAGTTGCGAATGGTAGTTCTCGCGTTTGTGAGGAGTCAGTTCGCCTGTACGTAGATTAACAGTACCGTTGAGACAGTTGAGTTGCTCTGGATGAGCATCCAATTGGTTTTGGGCTACCCAGAGCTTTTCTTCGCGCGCTACTAGTTTTTGAAGTTCTGTGAGCCTGGGACCGAATCTGGATTGGTGTGCCCAACCTAGTATCTTGTCCCGTAGCTCGGGATCTCCGCAGGCCGCTGCGTCGTTACGAATCATTTCTACCGTCTCTACCAACTTGGCACCTAGTTCAACTTCCTGACAAATGGCCCAGTGTTTACCAGAC
>Ga0209737_10000802_pt1 | contig 24213 bp, 33 predicted proteins | sample TergutCu122P3_FD_187284 | JGI IMG/M metagenome (GOLD analysis project Ga0209737, IMG submission 187284) | Cubitermes ugandensis P3 segment gut microbial communities from Kakamega Forest, Kenya - Cu122 P3 (SPAdes) (version 2) | ecosystem: Host-associated > Arthropoda: Insects > Digestive system... | reverse complement strand
GATTTTACACCCTCACAGTTGGAAGCGTTAAAAGGCGGCAAAGGCGATAAAGGGGATAAGGGCGACAAAGGAGATGCGGGAGCAAATGGTAAGGACGGCAGCCCTGGAACAAAAGGGGATAAAGGCGACAAAGGAGATCCCGGCGCGGCGTTTACCTACAGCGATTTTACACCATCACAGTTGGAAGCGTTAAAAGGCGGCAAAGGCGATAAAGGGGATAAGGGCGACAAAGGAGATGCGGGAGCGAATGGTAAGGACGGCAACCCTGGAGCAAAAGGGGATAAGGGCGACAAGGGAGATTCCGGTGCGGCGTTTACCTACAGCGATTTTACACCCTCACAGTTGGAAGCGTTAAAAGGCTGCAAAGGCGATAAAGGGGATAAGGGCGACAAAGGCGATTTTGGACAGGATGGATTAACACCCCACATAGGTGCGAACGGTAATTGGTGGATAGGAGAGTTTGATACAGGTGTTTCTGCTGAGGGAATAGGCGGTTCCGGTATAAAAAGAGTACAATATGTAGTTAAAGATGAATCTTTAATAATTCCATTATATCATAGGACTGTTATTAAAAATGTGAGTTTTGAGAGTTGTGATACTCAATTTACTTACTATTATTTCGGGTATTTGTATGATTTAAATATAGATAAGTTCGACTTTTTGGAAAATTATGATGACAGAAATACTATTATTCCTGATTTTGAAAAGTGGTATTTTATAATAGAGGGTAGTGAGTTTCAGTATTTTGACGGAGATGATTGGTACAGTGCCGACCCGGATGCCATAGGTGCGAATTTACGAATTGATAATTTATAATGTTTAAATGAAATAATTATGGAGCGACAACAAAACAGTGACATTGAAGTGGAAGTTAAATTTACCGGAGTTACAGAAGAACTTCTACCGGACTTTCAGTTTGATTTTTATACCGAACTGCATTCGGAGAACACCTACACTTGCCGTAAGGAAGGCACCGAGTTGACTCATTGTGTTATTGAAGAACCGGAGATTAAGCCACCGGGCTGGGGCACAAGTGTAAGGTGTATTCTTGAAAACCACAATCTAAAGCAGGGGCAGCTTTGTGTTCTTGTGCACATAAAGTGGCCGAACCCAGATTATAAAGATGGGATTAGGGATGATATTTACCGAAAAAAACTGAATTTAATCATCACACCCTAAACACAAAATGGCAAAAAAAGGGTACAACAGGCTAAACTATTTAAAACAATGCAAGATTATTATTGACATTGTAAACACCCATTATAAAGGGGGATATACCACTTATGCCGGTGTATTCCGTACTTTTATAGAGCCATATTACCCAATGCATTACAATACATTTATGCGAATTATTAACGCACCAAATATTGAGTTGCAAATTAAAAGAGAAATGGAGCGCATTAAAGTGTTTTCTGACTCTGCAAATCAGCAGGAACTTTTTTGAAATTTTACTTTTACAACAGGTTTTACTTTTTTCATCGTATATCTATGCTGCGCGGAGTCATCCTGTACTCTACAAACGTATTCTTCCACGCTGTCCACATAGTGTTCGTGGTTGTGGTTGATTATGCTTTGTGTTCGCATCAGTCCGTTTGTAAACGGCGTGCAGAAACCTTGCAGGGCTTTAACTACCAATCCCGGTATATTTAGATAATTCAGCATTTGATTGCGCACTTCTCCGGGTGTATATTCCGCAGTTTGCCCATACCATTGGGTTACTATATGCAGCCGGATGGTAAGGTCTGCATCCTGTACCTGCTGCCCCATCGTGCGCCACTGTATCGGTATAAACTCAAAAAACACCGCCGGCGTTTCAAAGGGAGTTTCCTGTTCTATAAATTCAACGTTTTGGTTCCAAAGGTCGAAGTGCTTGAAAAATTGTTCGTCTTTTTCGGGATGTCTAATTGATTTTAAACGCTCCTCGTAGGCTAAATAAAGTTGTGCTAACATGTTGATTCAATTAAAAATTAATAATTAAAAGAGGGTTATTTGTTAAATATTTCTTTGAGTTTGGACTCTAATTTTTCGATGATTATTTTGTTTAGTTCGGGGTCGTTGCCCATAAATTGACGTTTTGGCATAGTGAATCCTGCGCCTCTGCCCGCTCTTAAACCCTCGTTATGAACTCTGCCGTATGGCTCTTTGCTACTGAAAGCGGACGGATTTGTCCATATAACTACAGTGCCGGGTGTTGTTTCTTTAACTTCAATTGAGCGTGCCAGGTCGCAGGTGGCGCCTGTGAGTATTTTTCGGGTTTTTGCCGCTCCCTTTGTCTTTTCACTCTGTCGGCGTTTTACTTCCTGCCATTTATTCCTACCCCATGCCTCGTTTTGAAAGTTCTTTTTAAAGAAACTCACAGATTCCTTTCCGGCAATAACCGGTGCGTATTTGTCAAAGAACTCTTTATATTCTTTGGTAATGCGCTGAATGTTTTTATTAAATTCTTCTGGGGTCATTTGTTATTTAAAAAATTATACTATTTTCGCGGCTGGAAAACAAACATAATTTATATCCTAACCTTCAGGCGGAGCTCTTAATTATGTTTGTTTTTTGTCTTAATGTATTTGTGATTGAATAAAGAGTAAATTTTCTTTGAATACTTTCTTCAACTGTAAGAAAAGCAGGCTTTCCATCGGGCAAAGTTATTTGAAAATAATAATACTTATAAGCGTTAGGCTTAGTAGTAGGTTTATCGTTCAAAGCCCAAGCTACACATTTTCCGTTTTCTAAATACTTATCAATTTCAGATATGATTTGATTTTTAATATAGCATCTATCATCTCCCCGCATATCATTTATAAGATGGTTAATTCCTCTACTATTATACTCAACACTTACCATATTTTTAGCTTCCAAATAGACACCTGTTGTTTTTCCGTATAGCGTTTTTAAGCTTTCCCTGTATTGTTTTTTTGTTATTGTATGATATTTGTTAATAATTATTTCTTTTTCATTTTCTGTAGTTTTAGAGAAGTAGCTCGCCTTATCGGTAAAAATCTCTCCTGTTTCTGCGGGGTTGCCTTCCAACCCTGCCGGTGGGGTGTAGTTGTATGTTCCGCCTGACACAGGCTCGTCTGTTTCTTCCCAGTCGCATTTACAGTTCCACAGGTTACCGGGTTGATTTTGGCTCCAAAAGGGGTCGTTTTTTGCCCATACTTTATTCCAAAATATGCGGTGTTCTTCTCGCGGGTTTGCGCTACGGCTGGGTAGCCACATTATATTCGGGTAAAGTTCGTTGCTTATGGGGTCGGCGTTAAAGTCGTTCCACTGTTTTGCCGTTCTTGCGCGAGCAATTGAGGTGTTGTATTCTGCTGCCTGGTAGCGGTTAAAAGTGTTGAGAATTGCCTTTTGTACTTTTGGGTCGCTGTTATGCTGTAGCAACTGCGTGGCGTGGTAGGCTTTGTAGGCGGAAAAACGGCTTACGTTTGCTTCAAATTGCTGTTGCATATCGTAATACCTGCTGCCATATTCGCCGCTTTGTAAAACACCGGAAACGGCGCGTTTCAAGTTTTCACTATAGGCTCTGTACAGGTCGGCGTTAATTGTGCCGGTGTTGCCTGCTTTAATATCGGACAGTACTTTTTCGTACAGCTCTTTTTTTGTTAAGTTGTAGGGTGCGTTAAAAGTTGTTACGCACTCCATAACTTGAGCGGTAGAGTTTCCGAAATAAATATTATCTAATACTGCCAGTTCTGATATTGTGTTGGGCGTTGCGCGCAACGCCCCTATACGAAAAAATCGGCAACTTTTCCTAAAAAGTTTTTTGGTTTTTCATCGCTCTTTAAAGGGTTTTTCAATGGTGTTTCAAAGGCGGAAAAATCGGGTACTGCTTTCATCTCCTCTTTCATTGCCTCGTAATTTTCCGGCTTGGGAATATCAAACTCCTCGTAAATATAATCATCATCTACCGGAACATCTTTTTTTATACCTGAAATCACTTCCCACTTTGTTTTTAGCGCGTTCCAGTCTTTTCCCGGACTCCTAAACCAGATTTCGCCACCCTGCATATTGAATCCGAAACGTTTTAGGATAGCACGTACCTGAGTATTAAGTAGCGAGAGGATAAATTTTTCATCGGATTCTTTTACACTATCCTCACTTTCGGCGTGCACCTCGCCCAGTGCTCTTGCACCTTTTTCGCCCTGTTCGGTGGTAAGTGTATTTCTCACAAGTATTTTAGAAATAAAGGCATCGCAGATGGCAACTAAATCCTTGTAGATTACGTTTCCCGCGCCACTGTCCCCGGATATGAGGTTCATACTGGAGCTTTTTGGACGCACAAACCAGGGCGCTGCGCCCCAATTTTCGTTCATACGTATTAAGGCTTTGCGTGTATCATCGTCAAAATCATCGTAAACACAGTCTCTAAATGGCATTCCAAACATTTCGGCGTATTGTGCCATATCACCCAACCCACCGCGTTTATAAATTACGTACTGTGCAACTTTCGCCATTAGCCCCATTGATGTGGGATTCCCTGTGTAAATCATGTAGCGGTTGTATGGCTCTTGTGTAAAGATAATATCCGGTGTAATTATAGACTGCTGATAGGATATGCACTGAAATTTGCGCTCAGGGTGTACGTGTTTTCTCGGTATGAGGTCGTAGTCAATACGATGTACTTCCTGGTCGTTGTCCCACCATATTTTATTGATTTGAATCACAGTATATCCCCACAGTAAAGTGTCTAACAGGTCGGATATTATTTGCCTCATATCAGGCGAGTTTAATAACTTCCCTATCTGTTCATCTTCCTCTCCATCTTTTACAAATAGCAAATCTTTGTTTAGAATATTATCAACGCGTTTTCCCCAGGTAGATTCAACTTGACCGTCCAATAATATATCTTCATAAAGGTCATACAGGCGTGTTCGGATGGGATTTTCCTTGTTTTCAAAACTTTTTATAGCATTGCGCCAGTCTTGAATATCTGTTGCCGTGCGTTGTGGCACCCGAACATCAATATTTTGTATTATTATTTCCGGTACCTTTCCAACAGTTTTAATTCCTTTTTTCTTTTCCATTATGGGTGGTTTTTACGTTTTTTATTTGAGCCGAAAGCCACAAAGTTACTCGGTGATTGCTCCCCATACAGTCTGGGCAAGTCAAGGGCTGCTCTTTCACTTTGCACTAACTTTAAAAACGAAATGGCATCTTCGTATTTTTTTCGGCGTGTTTCCGGCATGCCAACCGGATTATTTATAGTGTAGCAATTGTACAATGCGATATCACGAATCAGTTTAACGACCATAGCGCAACGGGCGCTTCCCGTTTTTTTTAACTCTTGAGATAAATCGTATCTTGCCGTTATGTAGCTGCTAACTTCATGTATCGCATCGCCAATCGCAGTAAGAGCGTTCTCTTCGTTCCGGGTAATAACTACAAGAACTTCACCGAAAATTCCACTTTTTAAGTCTTCAATAGTAAAATACATAATTATACGGTGTAATAGATGGATATTTTTTGAAGTTCAAGAGAGTTTTTAAGTTTAGGGTGTAAAACTCCCTGCTGAATAAGGAAGTTTACGTGAACTCTGTTGTACACTCGTATTCTTTTGTGTACTTTGATAACATAATGACGTTTTTTGGTTACCCGTGCCAATCTGTTGGCTTGTTTGATGGCACTTTTGACTCTGATGTAATTGTACAGGCGCTTGCATAATTGAAACATTTTGATTAATAATTAATGGTTTATACTCGTTTTGTGGTGTGCTTTCGCACCCCAATGTTAATTTTAGTGTTGTCTAATGTTTTTGCTTTTTCGTTGATTTTCCACACGGCTCCTTCTACGGCATCGCAACCATCTGCGGGCGCGCCGAGATTTGGCTCCAACAGCAGAAACGATTCCTCCAGCCTTACAAAGTGCGGATTCTCTTTTTTATCAATATTGAGGATAAGGAGTCCGTTTCTGTTCAAAGGCTCAAGGTTGCCCTCAATACGACTGTATTTATCCGGTTTGTTTCTGTCGTCTCCCAAAATAGGATAAACATACTTTTCCTTTGCGGCTTCCCGAAATAGCGGTGTAATTACCTGTTCGTAAAAAGGGTCTTGCAGGGAGTTGTTTTCAATGTAGGAATATACCTGTACTCCTTCGGGAATGGCTTCCCTCATATCGTAAAACCACTGCACGAACTCCGCATTTGTGGCGGGAGAGCAGCGGCAGTCTGTTACATAATATTTTCCTTCCAACAGCCCAACAGCCACCAATGCTTTTTGCGGGCTGGACTTTTTGTTTTTATTGGATGTGGACGGGTCTCCGTAAAGAACAATGTATTTGAAACGTTTTAAGTTAGGGATTTTTCCCCACACCATTTCTTTAAAAACCGTTCCTTCCGAAATGGGATTGTTGTAGTATTCGCCCTGAGCGGCTTTTGTAGAAATTTTTGAAAGTATGGCATCAATGTCCTCCTCACTGTTTTTGTCCCATGTGGATTTTCCGTTTTTGTCTCTTATATTGATGATATCCACGTGGTCTGCTACTTTTATGGCGCGTGTAATACAGCAATCTTTGGCGATGATATTTCCATTAAACAGGATGCGCCATTTACCGCTAACGCTCAGTGTTGGGATTACCGCACGCTCAATCCAGTCCCATTTTGTTTTAATCCGTTCGGGATTGCGGCACTCCTCGTCCGTGTCAATATCATCAAAAAGAATAAAGTCCGGGCGTATTTCTTCATTGCGGGTTCCACGTGGCGATTGTCCGGCGCCAAGGGCACGAAAGGCGCACCCTAACTTTGTGGTAAATTCGCCTGCTTCCCATTTGCCTTCCGTTTTCTGTTCGCCGTAGTCGTTAATGATGCGACTGTTTAACTCCAACTGCAACTTGAAAGGCGTTAGTAAACGTTCTGCGTTGTCATAACTGTTTGAAACCAACAAAACATTATGTATCTGTTTGGTAAGCGACAGCTTAAGAATTTCAAACATGGAGCGTGCCGACTTTGCCAACTCGCGGCTCCACGCACGAACTTCGTAATATTTAGTTTTGCCAAACAAACGTTTTGTTGCTTTTTTATGAAACTCTGCAGGCGCTGCCGTACAGTATTTTGGAAAGTAGTATTTAAACCACGCCTCGTCATCGGCTTCAAGTTTTTTGATACGCAACTGCTTTTCGGCTTCCGTTTCGCTGCTGTCCACTTCCACATCGGCGATATACTGCTTAAAGTATATTTCCCAATCTTTTACTGCGCGTTTGTCTTGTGCTGATAACTGTGCCATTACATACAGGATTTAATGTACATATCAAAATATGAGGCTATTTGTTTGGATTGCTCAAAGTCGGTAATCTTTCTCACAAAAGCCAGAAACTGTTTGCCCACCTCTGTTTTTTCCGCCACGTTGGTTTCGGTTTCCAAATTTTTGATAGCAGCCGTTATTTTCAAAACGGCATCGGCTTCCTTGGAACTCATAAAGCGTTTACCCTCTTCTCTGTTCTTGACGGCATTTTTAGCTTCGAGCAGTTGGTCGTACAGGTCGGATAGTGTTTCACTTTTACTAAGTAAAAGGGACTTATTTAATTTTTCCCACTTTTCAGATTCCACCCATTTGCATATTGTTTGTGCGCTAACTCCCACACGTTTCGCCACTTCCTTTTGGGTAATGCCGGGATTGTTGATGTAAAGATTTCGTGCAAAGTCTTTTTTTTGTTCACGTGTCAGGTCGCCCATTTTTGTCTTTTTTTTGGCGCAAAATTAAATCTGCTTTAATACGTAGAGGATAGTTTATTACACACTGTTATAATGTTATTACACTGTATAATAATATAAGAAATTGTTTTTTTTTCAATGTTATTTTCGCAACCTCAAAATGCGATGACGCAGAATATTTTTTAACAAATTGGTTATGTAAGCAATGGCAAAAGAAGTGGAAAACAGTGTTTCAAGCACAGAAGAGATGTATCTGTACGGTACAATTTCGGCGCGCAATGAAAGTAATGCAAAGGAAACTATTATTGATGTTCCTACTTTGGTTCAAGAGATTGAACAAAAGCGCAAAAAGGGGTGCCGAAATTTTACTTTTTATGTAAATTCAGATGGCGGGCAGTGCGTTCAGGGACAAACACTTTTCAGTTATTTGCAAAGAAACAAGCTAAACGTTACCTGGGTTGTGGACGGTATTGCCGCATCCATGATGGCTGCCATCATAAGCAACCCCAATCATAAAGTTATCGCTAACGCTTATTCCAAGTTTATGTATCATCGTGTGCAGGGGTCGGTTTATGGAAACTCTGATGATTGCAGAAACTATGCCGAAATGCTGGATAAATTTGAAAACAGTATTTATGATATGCTTGCCAAGCGCATGAAAGTAACTACGGAGGAGGCAAAAGCAAAATTCTGCGATGGTCGCGACCACTGGTTAACGGCGCAGGAAGCAATGGAATTAGGACTGTGTGACGAGATTATTCCAAGCGACATTTCTATTCCCGACACTATTACGGACAGTAAAGCAATATTTGATTATTGTCAAAATCATATTATTAACCAAAAACCAAACGAGATGATTAAAGAACCTAAAAAATTCGCGGATGCGCTCAATATGGCTGAAACCACCGATGAGGATATTGTTCTCTCAAGAGTTCAGGCTGTTGTAAATGAGCGCAACGCCGCGCAGAATGAGTTGGCGGCAGAAAAAGCCAAAAACCTAACCCTTTCCCAACAGGTTGCCAATTTCCAAAAGCAAAAGGTAACCGACCTTATTAACGCTGCTGTTGAAGCCAAAAAAATTGGCGAAGATGAGCGTGCCACTTACACAAAGTTGGCAGAGGCTAACTTTGAAGATGTAGAAACTATTTTGGCAAAACGCCAGGGCGTTGACAAAGTAGTGGACAAACTTGGCAGCGATGCTATTCCCGAAGCCGAGAAGACATGGGGATGGGATGAGTACCACAGAGCCGGAAAATTGGAAAATCTGAAGGCTACAAACAAGGCCCGCTACGACGAGCTTTACAAAGCAAAATTTAACACTAACCCTAAAAATTAGAAATTATGTGGATTAACAAAACAACAAACGCAAGCTACGGCTTTACAGCTCCGGAAGTAGAGGAGCACTCCGACAAAGTTATTGAAGTTCCGTTTCCCCTTCCGGGAGAATCTGTAATTCCAGATATAAAATCCGGTAAAACCAAAATAACCGTAAAATCGCCTTTCACTTTTATTGACCTTGGCACCACGGCGGCAGCTACGGAAGTAGAAATTGAGGTTGACGAAAACGTGCAGCCCGGAGCCATGATTGCTATCAAGGTAAAAGGAACCGCTGCCGAACAAATAAGCTACAAAGCAAACGGAGTTGTAATTGCTCCCGCTTTTGCAAATGTAGCAGGAAAAACAAAGGTGCAAGTCTTGGTGTACGGCGGAAACGTATTCGTGCCAACAGGTGTGGCATTCCAAATTGATTAGTAAACGAGCAAACAAAAAATTAGAAAATTAACCATTAAAAAAGTAAAAAGATGAAAAAAAGAACAAAATTTTTATTTAGCGTATTAACCGCATTACTGTTTGCGGTAACATTGGGCGGAGTATTTGGAGCACCTGTAGGTATTGCTGCATTTGCCGCTTCAACATTCATTAAGGCGCCTGCCGGTTCTCTTAGAATGGCAGTAACGCCGGAAATTTGGACGGATTACATTATAGGCAATCTGTTTAAGGGAAATGAATTTTTATTAGATTCGGTTGATGAAAGTCAATATGTAATTGGTGGCACACTGGTGCATATTCCTCAGGCGGGAAGCGTCAGCGGCGTGAAGCGAAACAGGGAAACGCTACCGGCAACAATTAAGAGACGTAAGGATATAGATATTACCTACCCTCTTGATGAATTGACTACAGATCCGAGATTTATACCTAACGCTGACACGGTAGAGTTGAGTTATCCTAAAATGGAAAGTTGTATGACGGAAGATATGGCGGCACTTAAACAGTTTGCTGCTGAAAGCATGCTGTACAATTGGAAACCGACATATTACATTAAGGCAAGCGGAACGGCATCGGCGGCAAACCTCGTTTATGGAACCGGTAAAAGAACAAGTTTGACTGTTGCAGATTTTGCCAAGGCTAAATCAATTTTTAACAAGTGGAATATTGACAAGGCGGACAGATTTGTAATATTGTCAACCGAAATGTATGAACAATTATGTGCCGAACTTCGAGAATCAAACGACAAAAATATAGGTGGTATTTATGACCCTGTTTCAGGAAGATTAGTGAAACTGGAGGGCTTTACCATTTATGAGCGCTCAACAACACTGATGGCGTCTAATGATGCGCTTAGCTCCGTTTCCGGTATTAGCGGTTTATTCAAGTGGACGGGTGCAGATTTATTATATACCCCTGAAGAGATGGTTGCCATTGAGTCGGAAGATAAAGTAGCAGCTACTACCGCCTGCGTTGTAGGATTGTTTTGGAGTAAAACGTGGGTGGCTCGTGCGATGGGCTCTACACAAATGTTTGAGAATACCGGAGACCCAACCTACTACGGCGATATATACAGCTTCCTGCAACGCATCGGCGGGCGTGCCCGCAGGGCAGACGGAAAGGGCGTATTGGGAGTTATACAGGCAAAGGCAGCGTAACAATGGATAAAAAAGAACTTAAAAAAATTGCCGATAGGCTTATGCGAGGTAACGGCTTAAAAACCGTTTACCTCGCTGCCGATGGGCAGTGGTTCTCTAATAAAGAAAACGCTGAAAAACATAGCGGCGAAGCAGAACCCCAAGAGTTTAAACTTAAAAAATAATAACGATGTTACCAAGAGTAAAAATAATTTTTGAAAACGGATTGCTCGGTTCATCCGCTCCGATGGATGACGGCGTGTGTGGATTTATTTGCACAGGCGCCGCAGTTACCGGAAAGTTAGAACTGAACAAACCCTATTTGATTACCAAATATGATGCGTTGGCTGAGTTTGGCGTTACTGCCGAAAGCACCGATACCAATGCCAATCTTCACAAGGCAGTAAAAGAGTTTTACGACATCGCACCACAAGGCAGCAAATTATATTTTATGTGTGTTGCCAATACGGTAAAAATGTCGGATATGGTGGATAAAACTAAAGAGTACGGCAAGAAATTGATAGAGTACTCCAATGGTGCCATCCGCTTTTTATTCTGCTTTAAAAAGGACGCTACCGCGTACACGCCAACGATTTTAGACGGATTAGACAGCGATGTTTATATTGCGGCTACCGAAGCGCAAAAGTTAGGCGTTCACGCTGCCGATGTGTGTTTTGCACCCTGTATGGTATTTTTAGAGGGCAGACACTTTACCGGAACACCTGCCACATTGAAAGAACTGCACCAGGGCGAACTAAACCGCGTGGGCATTCTTATTGGCGATACGGTTTCCGGCAGCAATGGCGCTACACTGGGAACACTTGCCGGAACGCTGGCAAACATTCCGGTGCAACGTTCCATTGCCCGCGTAAGAAGCGGAGCCCTGCCGGTTACCCAAATGTTTGTTGGTAGCAAAAGAGTGGAAGATGCCGACGTGGAAGTAATAAGCGACAAAGGTTTTATTACTTTTCGCACTTTTGTTGGCAAATCCGGATACTTCTTTACCGATGACAAGTTGGCAACAAAAGTAACCGATGACTACGCATTAATTCCAAGACGCAGAGTGGTTGACAAGGCGTACCGTATTGCCTACATTACACTGCTTGAGGAACTGAACGAAGAGTTGCCTGTGGATGACATGGGTCGTATCCCGGCAGCAACCACGAAAAGCATTCAAAACAACGTTGAGCGTGCCATAATTAATAATATGGCTGTTTATCGTAATTTGGGCAACGACCCAAGCGATACTAACGACACCGGTGTTGAGTGTTATATTGACACCAATCAAAACGTGGTGGCTACCTCCAAATTAAATGTGCGTTTGCGCGTGAAACCATACGCCTACCCAAAATACATTGACTGTTATTTAGGATTTAAGGCAGCACAGGCGTAATCAATTAATCATTAACCATTAATCATTAAAAATATGTTTGATTCAAGACAATATGAATGGAATGACTTAACGCTTGTTTTGGGAGGTAGAGACCTCACCGCTTTTAGAGGTGTTAAGTACGCTGAAAAACAGGAAAAGGAACCTGTTTATGGAAAAGGAAATAAGCCTTTATCCATCCAAAAGGGCAACATTAGTTACGATGGCGAAATAACATTATTGCAATCAGAATTAGAAACGTTGCGCGAAGTGTCTAAAACAAAATCTGTTTTAGATTTGCAGTTGGACGCTGTTGTTTGTTATGGTAATCCTTCGAGTGGCGATGTTATGATTACCGATGTATTACAAGGTGTTCAATTTACCGAAAGTCCCAAAGAAATGAAACAGGGTGATAAGAATATGGAAGTAACCCTTCCATTTATCTTCCTTAGACTTAAAAAAGCAAATTAACCTTAAAAATCCAAAACAATGAATACTGAAATATTAAAAGGACAAGCCACCGATGATGAAATAAAGGCGTGGAAAGAAAAACATGGAAAAGTCCATTTTATTAAGGTTTTGAATAGTATTTGCTACTTAAAAAAACCGAGTAGAAAAGCGTTGAGCTACGCCTCTGTTGCCGGAGAAAAAGACCCTTTGAAGTTTAACGAGATTATGCTGAACGACTGTTGGCTTGGCGGAGACGAGGATATTAAAAAAGACGATACGATGTTTTTGTCGGTTTCCAAGAACGTGTCTAAACTGATAGAAGTACTGGAGACGGAACTGGGGGAGCTTTAAGCAACGCGGCTGTGAGCGAAAAAACTCACAAACTGCGTATTCAGAATGCTCAACTAAGGTACTACATGAACATTCAGGATCCGGACAGCCTGAGTAATGAAGATTGGGCTGCAAGAATTAAAGAACTGGAGTGGATACGTGTTCAGGAGGCTAAAGGTAATCAACTTACCGAATAGATGAAAAGGAGGAGAAGTGCTAAAATTGAAAGCAGTACGGCTAACATAATAAGCGCAATTCTAAGTCCCCTTTTGCTCAACGGTTTAAGCCTATCTCCAAAAAACCATGCAAGAATGGAAATAATTATTGCCGATATAAATATTGTTGTTAACATGCCGCGAAAATAGAAAAAAATCAAATGGATAATATCGTAACCTACATATTGGACATTAAGGGTAATATTGATGAGAAACTGAAAAAAATCATTATTACTAACGAATTACAAGCTGACACCTGGGGTAAGGTAAAGGAACAGGTTAATTCGGCAAAAAACGTTATGGATAAAATGGGAAACAGTATCGGGAGTATGACCGCTCGCGTTGCTGCGCTAAAGGCACAAAAAGAATGGGTACCTGCAGAGAATACGGTTGCCATTCGTGCAATTAACAAGGAAATAAGAGAGTTGGAAAAGGATATATCTCGGCTTGATAATTTAAACGGGGGAAAACTTTCCAAGTGGTTTAACGAGTTAAAAAGCAGCATGCCCTTTCAGATGATTACCAATCCAATTGTGTTGGCCACAGCGGGAATAGTAAAACTCAATAAGTTTATTGGGGAATCTGAAAGTGTTTACAAAGCCCAGGCACAAGCGGAAACGCAGTTGTCTGCAGTTATGAAAAACACTATGGGTGCTCGTAGAGAAGATATTCAAAGTATTTTAGACTTGGCTTCAACTCAGCAAAAAGCAGGTGTTATTAGTGGCGATGTTCAACTTGCGGGTGCAAAAGAGTTATCAACATATTTATCAAAAAAGGAAACATTAGAGAAAATAATGCCTGTTATGAACGATATGCTGGCGCACCAATACGGTATGAACGCATCGCAAGAGCAAGCATCTCAAATTGCCACCATGCTTGGAAAAGTGATGGATGGGCAAACCGGAGCATTATCCAGGTCAGGGTACAACTTTGACGATGTACAGGAAAAAATACTTAAGTACGGAACAGAGAGCGAGCGGGTGGCGGTTCTGTGCGATGTAGTAAATAAATCTGTTCAGGGTGTAAATGCTGCGCTCGCAGGAACACCGGAGGGAAAACTAAAACAGCAAGCCAATAATGCTCAAACGCTTCAAGAGAGAATAGGAAAATTAGTTACTGAAATAAAAGCAGTACTGATTCCTGTTCAGGAGCTATTTACCTCAATTGGTGAGGGGGTAATATATTTTTTTGAAAAGTTTTACGAGACTGTGCAACAAAACAAGGCCTTGTTTATTGTTATAGGCGCGGCAATAGGAGTTGTAACATCAGCAATAATTTCTTATGTAACCTGGCAAAAAATTTCAGCACTGTGGACACAGATAACTACTTATTTTAAGGCAGGCGAGGCTGCTGCATGGTGGGCAGCTGTAACACCGATGCTGATATATATTGGAGCCATTGCAGCGATTATTGCGGCAATAGTTGCAATAGTTGGTGCCATTATTTATTGCGTAAAACACGTAACCGGATGGGGAGAAACCTGGGATAATATTATGACGTGGATGAAACTTGGCATCTCTTTATTCAAAGAATCTGTTTCTCTTATTTGGTTACAGATAAAGGACACATTCCTTAGCGGTTTTGAAGTCATTGCGAAAGGTTGGTATAAAGTCCAATCACTCTGGAATAAGAGCGCGGCTAACGAGGGGCTTGCAGAATTGGAAAAACAGCGAAATGATAGATTGAAAGAGATTGCGGAGGCAAGAAATAAAGTTGATGGCCTTAAAAAGCAAATGTCCGATATGACGGTTTTTGCGCTTAAAAGTGACGGAACCACATTTAAAGAGTTTATCGGTGCCGGAAAGAATAAAATTGGGCTTGGGGGTAATGAGCAACTAATGGATATGGTTAATGGCGGGAATAAAGACAAAAACAAGGATATTGATAAAACCATCGAAGCCACTGCCACCGGCGGAACTCGCAGCACCACCATCAACATTCACATGGGTAAGTTTTTCGACAATATTGTATTTAACGGCGGCTTTGCCGAAAATGCAAAAGATGTGGAGCGCAAAATAGAAGAGTGCTTGTTAAGAGTACTGTATTCGGCACAAAACGCGGGGTAGAAGCAATTACAAACTAAAAATTACGAATTACGAATATGGATCCGGTAAAACTTATAAATGAAAAGACAAATTTGGCGTTGAAGATTACCAACGCTTTGGGGTACAATATGCCCCCGCCTTTTCTTTTTGGAAAATCGGTTGTGGTGGATCCGGCATTACACTCTTCAGACTATAATAAAGAAAAGTTTGATGCAAAGTACGGAAAAAACTTTGAGAGTACCCTATTTTTAGTGCCGGTTAAATTGCGTTTAAACAGCCAGTCAACAAACGGCGGCTTTCAACTTCCGCTCGACCCGCTTATTTCCATTAGCGGTAAAAATATCATTCGCCGGCGTTATGTGGCAAAAAGCAAAATGCGCGGTTCCATTAAAGAAACCTGGAGTCAGGATGACTACGAAATTACGATTGCCGGATTGTTGCAAAATGATGACCAGGGGTATTTGAACGATGATATTTTTATGCTCAGGGAGTATTTGGAAGCGGCGGAGTCGGTGCATATTGTTTGCGACCTGTTGAACAATGTTTTTGAAATTACACGAATAGCCATTGAAAGCTACGATTTTCCTTTTACAAAGGGAGTGGAAAATCAGGCGTTTACCATCAAGGCATATTCAGACGATAACTATCAACTTTTGGAGGAAAAGTAATGTATAAAATGAGCTGGATAATTAGCATTGGCAATTACAATCTGAAAATGATTGAGAGCGTGAACGTAAAGCGCTCTGTAGAATCGTTGGCGGATACGGCTAAAATTACGCTTCCTGCAACGGTGTTTAATAAGGCTTTAAATATTAATAAAAAACCGCTTGAAGAGATATTAAAACGTGGTGACCCGGTAAACATAGAACTTGGCTACGATGATAACCCTAAACCCGAATTTGAGGGCTACGTGGAAAGCATCAGCACCGATGGCGGCTCCTTAGTGTTAAATTGTGAAGATGGCATTTTCCTGTATCGCGTTGAAATTCCCAATAAAGAGTTCACAAATATTAAAGTAAAGGATATTCTGAACTATGTAAATACTGAGGTTGGCAAAAAACAAAACAAAAAATTTTCGCTTCAATGCGATTACGATTTTTCTTACGACAAATTTGTAATTAAAAGTGCCAACGGCTACGATGTTTTAAAGAAGATTCAGGAGGAGGCAATGCCGAACATTTATCTTAAAGATGACGTTTTGCACATCCACCCGCAATATTCTGAGATTTTTGGGGAAGTAAAATACGACTTTTCCAAAAACATTGATGCAGACGGTACCGATTTAAAGTATAAGAAAAAAGAGAACAGGCGGGTGCGTGTTACCATTGAATATACAGGCTCGGACGGCAAAACGAAAAAGTACGAGTACGGCGATATGGGCGGCGAAAGTGTTACCAAAAAAACAAGCACGAGCAACCAAAAGAGTATTGAACTGCTGGCAAAACAGGAATACGAATCGAAAAGTTATGACGGCTATGAGGGCAGTTTTAGTGGGTGGTTATTACCCTATTGCGATGCCGGGTATAAAGCAACCATTACCGATCCGGATTATGAATATAAAAACGGAACTTACTACGTGCTGGAAGTGGAAACCAATTTTAGCGAACAGGGCGGGGTAAGAAAAATTACACTGGGAAAAATAATATCAAAATAATGATTAGCAATTAATAATGAGCACAAATAGCAGTAAAATCAAGCGGGTGTTAGAGGATATTTCCAATAAAAACGGAAAGCGGGATAATAATAATCTGTTTTTTACTGCGGAAGTTAAAAAAGTAGATGACGAAACATGTGATGTGGAGATAGCCGGAACCGAATACACCGGCATACACTTGGCGGCAGTTTCGGATGGAAACAAAAACAACCTCATTATTAAACCCAAAGTAGGCAGCGTGGTATTGATTTGCGACAAAACCGGAGGCGACATGGCGTGGATGAATGTGATAGCGTTTTCGGAAATAGAAAGCGTTACGATGAAAATTGATGAAATTGTAATAAACGAAGGGAAAAACGATGGTATGGTTATTATTCAAAAGTTAACGGATAAGGTTAATGAATTGGTTGATTGGTGTAAGGGTCATACACATCTATTGCAAACAAGTTCAGTTTCAGTTGAAGGAGCTATGGGTACATATGTAAACACTGCCCCCATTAACGTTCCAAAGCCACTTAGTCCACCAAAGAAATTTAATAAGGCTGATTACGAAAACGAAAAAATAAAACACTGATGAATAGAGCAACAGGCATTTTATTGGATGAAACAGGCGATGTGATGGTGCAAAACGGCAGTATGGTTATTGAGGATTCCACGCTACAAAACCAATATTTGATTCTATTGGCGCAGAAAGGGGAGTTTAAAGAGTATCCTACGCTTGGCGTTGGTATTAGCGATATGTTGGGCGATGATGATGCTCTGGAGTGGAAAAAACGGATTCGTGAGGAGTTTGCAAAAGACGATATGAAAGTTAACAAAATAGACCTGAATTTACAAACAGGCGAAATAAATATAGACGCACACTACAACTAAAAACAATTTTTATGAAATACTTTAAATTAGAAGAATTTACCAAAACAGGAACAGGACTTCCAAACATACCGGGACCACAGGAGAGAAAGAACATTGAGGCGTTGATTGTAAACGTGCTCGATCCCGCTCGTGCGGAGTTTGGGGCGGCGGTAGTTGTTACATCCGGTTTTCGCTCCGAAGCGGTAAATGCAAAAATAGGCGGGGCAAAAAACTCCCAACACACTAAGGGCGAGGCGGCAGATTTGCAGAGTGCCGACAAAAAGCGGCTGTTTGACATCATTAAAAAACAGGCTCGCTTCGACCAACTTATTTGGGAATTTGGAGACGCAAAACAGCCCAAACATATACACGTTTCGTGGTCAAGTTCTCCACGCCGGCAGGTTTTAAAGGCAGTAACTGAAAACGGAAAAACTAAATATATAAACTATGAATGAAGTTGCTACCACAACGGCTATAGCCGGCGGAACCGGATTTTTCGGGTGGCTGTTTTCTAAATGGCAAACCAACCGCGAGCGCAAAAAGAGCGACTTGCAAATGATACATGAATCAACCGCCAATTTGGTAGAATCTATCAAAATTCTAACGGTGCGAAATGGCGAACTGGTAGGTGAACTTATGGAAGAGCAAAAAAAACATTTGACACTTCTAAAGGAAAAGTTAGAGTGGCAAATTGAACGCGAAGAATTTATTGCTAAAGTAGAGGGTTTAAAAAAAGAAGTAAAAGCCTTAACGAGAAAAATTGACGAACTAATTAATGAAAAAAAGTCATGAAAAAACTGATTCTAATCCTTATTGCCATTGCGTTGCTTACTTCGTGCAAAACAGTAAAAAATAATATTCGGGAAAAAAGCAAAACCGAGGTGTCAATACAAAATGACATCAAAGAGGAAGTCAAGGTTTTAGAAGAGGTAAAAATATCGGACAATATTACCCAGCTGACCGATGAGCTTATTACTATCATTGAAAAAATTATTACCGTTAAGTTATCTGCCCCTGACAGTTTAAGTAACCAACACCCCACAGAAATAACTACCACAGAGCGCGAAATAACAAAAGGAAAAACCGTAAAATACGATGCAAACAGCAGGGCGGAACAAACTATTAATACCGAAATTCAAAAAACCGATAACTCAACGGAAAACATCAAAACCGTAACCGAAAAAATAGACAAAACGACTACCAAAAAAACAACGCCCGGATGGGTGTACGCTATTGTAATTATTCTCACTGTCGGTATTTTGCTTTTTGTGTTCATTTTCCTAAAAAAATACCGCATACTATGAAAACAACCACGCCACTTCCGGGACAATCTATCTTTGATATTGCGCTAATGACCTGCGGAATAGCGGAGGCGGCATACGATATTGCCGCAGATAATAGAGTAAGCGTAACCGATGATGTAGGAGGATTAGATTTAACCGTGGCAGATAATATTAGCGCAAATAAAAAAGTGGTGGAGTTTTATTCCGTAAACAAGATAGTTCCTGCAACCGATACCAGCAATCGATCATTCTCTGATGTAAAGCCGGAACCTGATGTAGAGCCGAAAGTAGAGCCGAAAGTAGAGCCGAAACCAATAATCGAATAATACCCTATATAATATGGCACGAACAATAGATGAAATTAAAAAACAGATGACTACGGAGTGGCTATCTCAACAGGAAGTCAGGATAAAATACGAAATTGCTCCCTCAGTACAAAACGATGCGTTTGATAGCATTTTTTCAAAAGCAAGTATAGAAAATATTTTCTTCTATGTTGTAGCGTTTGCCATTCACATACTTGAACGTACTTTTCACACAGAAAAAGAAAACTTGACACAATATGCCGAGAGTTTACGCCCTCACACAAAACAGTGGTATATTAATACGCTTAAGGCGTTTCAGTTGGGGCATCTATTTAATGAAGAAACCGGAAAATATGATATTGTTGACGATCAGGCGCAAATTATTAAGTATTGCTCCCTGCGCGATGACGGAGGGGAGCTTTATTTTCTCGTGGCAGCCGATTTCGGCGGTGAACCGCAGAAAATCAATGAGGGTGTGTCAATGACCGCCATTAGAAACTACGCAGGCAGAGTGTTTGACGCCGGAGCACATTTTAATATTGTATCTAAAGATCCGGACTTGTACCGGTGTGAAATTCTTATAAACTACGACCCGCTTGTGCTGGATGGGAGCGGCAGAAGGCTGGATGGCACTAACGATACACCGGTAATAACTGCCATCAATGACTATTTCCGGTCGTTTCCGTTCGATAGCGAATTCAGTAATATGGCACTTACAGATGCAATTCAGCAGGTTGAGGGTGTAAGAATAGTGCAGATTATTTCATCTGAGGCAAAGCCAAATACGGCACTGTCGCCTTACCGGAAAATAGAATCGGTATATACGGCGGATAGCGGTTATATGGTATGCGAACAGGCTAATGTTATTTATCAAATATAGAATCCATGAAAGTAAATTTTAAACGGTTGACGACCCTTCTTTTGCCTACCTTTTTGCGCAAGACTCTCATCTCATTTGTAGCAGCTTTTTCAAAGTCAATAAAAACCGTAAAAAAAAGTATTGACAAATTTTTCAGCGATTTAAACTACCATATAAGCGTAACACCGCAGGTATTTTCGCTTGAGAAAATGCTCAACGACAAGTGCGACCCCTATTATCGCGAAATAAAGATTACCATTCCGGAGTTAGAGGCGAGATTCTATTTTTCTGTAAATACCGATGTAACCATGCAGTACTTTAATGACGGTAATTTTTTCAGCGGTAGGCGTTTCCACGATTTTACGGTGTTTTTACCCATAAGAATAAAAAGTGTGGATATGACAAACTACGTTACCGCGCTACTGAATAAATACAAACTATTAACCAAAACTTTCAAAATTGAATACGTATGAAAAAACTTATTTTATCGAATCTTGGGTATAAATTGCCCGCCAATCAGAATTTTCTGCAATATGTAAGCGAAGAGATGCATAACAACATTATTGCATTGTGCGCATCAATGTTTACAGACACAACAAAGGCATACGTGCTTTCGGGGTGCAAGAGAACAATCAGCGACACGCTAATTAGTATTACAAGTGGTGTTGTCTATTATCAAAAGGAATTGTTTTTCGTTCCTTCTTTCACAGCACTTACTTCAAACCCAAGCTTGCCCGGCACGCCTTCCGGCATTATTTTAGTGGCGGCTACAAGTTTTATCAACGAAACATACGGGGATAATGTGCCAAGAAATGCTTACGAGGTCAAAACAATGTCATGGACGACCGACCTGCAGTTCCCATCATTTTCATACGAAGACCTCATTAGGGTGGACGTTGAGATAAGCGAGGTAAACTATCCGGGTAAGGTGTTTACTGCTTTAGAGGGAAAAGTCGTGAAGAATTTCTTTACGCAAACCTTAATCTTGCATCTCAAGGCGAACGCGCCGGCAGGGTCAAGTGGTTCTCCTTTAATTATTGAAAGTGATTTTTCAAAAGACGGACTTCTTGGCTATGGAATAATTGAAAACAGAACCAAGTGGGTATCGCGGCCAGTTACGGTTAGTTGTACGGACGGGGCAATAACAATATGGGCTTATACTACAGATTTACCCATCAATAAACTGTGCGGTTTGGTTGACTTTGAAGCGGGCGATGATTTACGAATATACGTGAACCTTACCCACGAAAGAGTAACAGCGTAAATAAAAAAGCCCCCATCTCCCGCGTAGCAAATTTCTCACGCTCGCTACGCAAAGCAAAGGTGCTGACACACCACGACAAAGGCTAAATGCCTCTTGGTGTGTCAGCACCTTTATTTATAAAAAGAACGCGTGAGAATGGCGCAAAAATAATAAAAATTGAAAATGGAAAAAGAACAAAAGAAATTCAACTACCAACAGCAATATGGCGTGATTGCTATTTGCAAAGATGAAGCGGAGCAAATTCGCATTTATGAGGAACTGAAAAAACAGGGATTAACGCTAAAAGTGGTAACAGTATGATTATTGAGGTAAAAAACAGATGTAGCGATTACAGCAGTTACAGGGCAGCGCGGGTAAAGTCGCTGTTTAATGCCGAAACAGGCTGCAATTGGGAGCACACAGCGAAACTGCCCATTGAGGAAATGGAGTGGAAAATCGGTTTAATAGTGGGACCATCCGGGAGCGGAAAAACAAGCATCGGCAGCCGTATTTTTGAAAAGCCTATTTATGATTTATATTCCGGTTGGGATACAGACAAGCCCATCGTTGACTGTATTGCTCCGTCCGGCGACTTTAACGCCGTTACCGGTGCATTGTCGGCAGTTGGGTTGGGCGATGTTCCGGCGTGGCTGAGACCGTTCCACGTTTTGAGCAGCGGAGAGAAATTTAGGGCGGGGTTGGCGCGTTTGGTTTGCGAGCAGCCGGTGCAAGTAGTAATTGATGAATTTACCAGTGTCATTGACCGGCAAATTGCCAAAATCGGCGCACAGGCGTTTGGCAAGGCGTGGCGGCGCGGCAGCGGGCAGGTTGTTCTGCTATCGTGCCACTACGATATTATAGAGTGGCTACAGCCCGACTGGGTTTATGATACGGCGGAGGCGCGGTTTTACACCCGCGACTGTCTTCGGCAACGCCCAACAATCGAACTTCAAATTTATAAAGTCAAAGGAAGTGTTTTCCGGCATTTTAAGCCGCATTACTATTTAGATTTGCCCTATCCTGTAGCGGCAGAGTATTTTGTGGGTATTGTAGGAAATGAGCCTGTTTGCCACGTTGCAGTTTGCCCGCTGTTTACTGCCAAAGCCTACCGTGCCACCCGATTGGTTGTTATGCCGGAGTGGCAAGGTGCCGGAATTGGAACACGGTTTTTAGATGCCATAGGACAATACCACCTTGATGGGCGTGGACGATGTGGTTACAAATTGCCAACATTTTTTCACACATCACACCCGCAACTGTGCATGGCGCTGCGGCGTTCTGGCAAATGGGTACAAACAGGAGCGCAACTATATGGTGATAATAAATTAAAAAGTGCACGGAGTTTAAAGAAATCGCGAGACAAGCAAAATATTACAAACAGAGCAAGTACAGGCTACGGTGGGCATTTTAGGGCTGTACAGGCGTTTAAATACATAGGAAATGATAATTAATATTTTAGGAAAAAAGGGGGAAGCGTACAACGCCGCACGTGATTTAATTTTATCATTGGGACACAGTACCGCAAAAAACGGATTATCGCACGTTGCCATTGCACCACTTTTAACGCAAAAAATAACCCTTGAGGAAATTAACTACCCTCTATTAGGCACGCTGATTTTTCATCCCTCGCCACTTCCATACGGACGCGGTGCATCGGCAATACGGTGGGCATATCGGCGACAGGAACCGGTAACGGCAGCCACATGGTTTTGGGCAAACGAAAAATTAGATGCCGGAGATATCTGCGAGCAGGAAATCGTAAAAATTGACTATGAACTACGCCCACGAGAATTTTACGAACAGCACATTATTCCGGCAATGGTTAGAACCTTGGAACGTGCTTTAAACGATATTGAAAAAGGAGTTAAACGGCAAATAAAACAAGTGGAGGAATATGCAACTTATAACAGTAGAATTGAATAAAATATATTGTGGGGATGCTTTGGAAACGCTGCGTCTGTTTCCAAATGAAAGTGTGAACTGCATCGTGTCATCGCCTCCGTATTACGGGCTGCGAAATTACTGTGTTGATGGGCAAATTGGACTTGAGCCAACTCCGGAGCAGTATTTGCAACGCTTGGCGGAAGTATTTATGGAATGTAATCGGGTGTTGAAAAAAGAGGGTACAATGTGGATCGTTATCGGAGACAGCTACGCAGGAAGCGGGCGCGGAATTGGCGACATAAATAAAAAAGGTATTCAACAAAAAGCAAGTTTTGTGGGGGAGTTTTGCAAGCCCTACCAACTTGAAGGCTACAAAGGAAAGGATTTAATGGGTATTCCGTGGGCGTTGGCTTTTGCGTTGCGTTTGGGCGGCTGGTATTTGCGCCAGGATATAATTTGGCACAAACCAAATCCGATGCCGGAAAGTGTCCGCGACCGGTGTACAAAAGCCCATGAATATATTTTTCTATTCAGCAAATCTCCAAAATACTACTTTGACCACAACGCTATATTAGAGCCTGCAAAGTATGATGGACGTAAGAAAATGACCCACAAAGGCAGCAGTAAATACAATAGCGGTGTAAGCAATATCAGCGTGCAAGGTCTGTTTAAGAGCGGACACGAACGTTGGCCCAACAAACTACGCGGATACGTGTCAAAAGACGGCGAAACAGGCTTTCCGGCGCAACATCATGGCAGTAATATACCAATGCTACCGGCCCGCAACAAACGCAGCGTGTGGACGGTTCCAACGCGTGGATTTAGCGGTGCGCATTTCGCCACCTTTCCACCCGCGTTAATACGTACTTGTATAGAGGCGGGCTGCCCTGCCGGTGGTGTAGTCCTTGATCCGTTTATGGGTGCCGGAACCACAGCGTTGGTGGCTAAAGAACTTGAAAGAAATTTTATCGGTATTGAACTAAACAGTGATTATATACGTTTAGCAGAAGAGCGGTTGGCAAGTGTGTGAAAAATGTACAAATTGATTTAAAAAAATGTACAAATTGATTTTGCGATTATACTTGTTCAAAAATCAAATTCTAATCAAAACAATAAAAACAGAGAAAATTACCCTTTTACGTAGAAAAACCTTAATCTTTAGATTAAGGTTTTTCT
>Ga0209737_10000801_pt1 | contig 24230 bp, 20 predicted proteins | sample TergutCu122P3_FD_187284 | JGI IMG/M metagenome (GOLD analysis project Ga0209737, IMG submission 187284) | Cubitermes ugandensis P3 segment gut microbial communities from Kakamega Forest, Kenya - Cu122 P3 (SPAdes) (version 2) | ecosystem: Host-associated > Arthropoda: Insects > Digestive system... | reverse complement strand
GTCTGCCTAATATAATGAGCAAATACTATTTGCTCTGAAAAGAAAAGCGGTTGTCGTCTAGTCTGGTTTAGGACTTTAGCCTTCCAAGCTAATGATCCCGGGTTCAAATCCCGGCGACCGCACCATGTAATTTTGGGGCGTGTCCTAAGTTAAGTGAAACGGTAATTCTCGTTTGAAGAACCAAAAATTTATGACCAATCCAACAACACCACTACGAACTATTAATCATGTCAAAAACTAATCCACAAACGTGTATGCTACTCATGGATATATGGATTTTATACGGTTTTCATAATTCGCGCAGTTCTGCCATTCGTTTGATGATGATAAGCAATGCGTTTGGAAGTGATAACCGCTCCCGTATTCCTGATAGACACCACTTATCTTACAATGCTTGCCAGAATCCAAATAGGGACATACCATAGTTCTCATCCTACACTTTTTTGTCAATCTCTGGAAATTAAAGAGTACATTTTTGTATATTTAATCTTTTGCTCAAGCAAAGATAAGTCTGTCTCTTATTTTGGACGGTTTATGTTAGGCAACCTCCGAAAACCCGCGTTTTATGTTTCAAGCTCGATAAATCTCATAAAGTGAGCTTTCATTGAAGTGTAATGGAAAAACGTTATGACTCTGTTTTTCCATAGAGACTTCACCATCGACAAGCCGATGCTTGAAGAACCATAATTAGTAAATGTTTTCATGGAAACAAAGCTACTCCGTATTTCAAATTGTGTTTTTGCTCTAATCCCTATTCCCGATTTAAATAATAGCTCTCAGATGTAGTGCCTTATTTTTTGCCTCTTTTTACTATAGTGGCAGGCTATGATACAGTTCTATAAAATTCTTATAGTGTTTAACATAAGTAGTATGGGCCAACCTGAATAAGCCACAATACGGCTCTAATTACAAAAATAGCCAAAAAACAAACCGATAACCAAAACACATTACTTAAATTTGGGAAATTAGGGCTAAATATGTAAACATTGTCCATATAGTTTCCATTCAACTTCTTACTACACGATACCGTCTTGATAACGGAGAGGTTTTCGGAGGCTGTCTCCATTTTAATAGTTGCGATCTCAACATGCTGTGTCGTCAGGTTTGAAATATATGCCAGCTACGGAAATATCGTCTTTACTTCCTTTTTCGGATATACTTAGTAAAAACGTTTCAATTTCTTCAGACGTGATATCTTGTGAAGAAAAAGTGTTAAGCATTTTACAGTTAAAACCTAGGAAAACATCCGATTCATACGAATCAACAAGACCATCAGACGATACAATCAGACCTAACGGCATGGGTGTTTCTTCACTAATTTCGTGGAAATAATGCCTAAAATTATCAATAGCATTTGAATCGCATAAAGACGTGGTAAAGCCAAATACAAGCCTCTCATCTTCTGGGACGAGGATTTTTGCAGTTTCTGTATCAATTACCGTTACACAAGCGCCGTCACCAATTTGAAGCACAAACCAATATTTTTCAGTTATAACTGCTGCAATTAATGTTGCGCCATAGACACGTGTACCGATTTTTAAATCGACATCACCATATAACAATTTTTCTTCTTCTGTGACTTCGGGATTTTCAGTTAGATGTTTATAGACTGCCTCATTCCATCGGTATATAATGTTGCTCTCCAACTGCTTGAGTATTTTATCAACATCAGAAACTATGGCATCAATGTAGTCATTTTCTCTTGCAATAAAGTCTTTTATTGCTTGTATTGATATTTCAGTAGCGATTTTTGATCCAATGGCACTTCTAAAATGCTTCTCACTTCCATGACCATCACTTACAACAGCAATGCCTAAATTGCTACTTTCATAATGTTTTGCGTTGTCTTGGCAAGGTAAATTTTTCGCTATATGACTTGCGCCCTGTGCTCTATGGCTAAACCCTTTAAACAATATGCATAACATCTCTTATGAATACGTATATTGTTACCACTCGTTAGGGTCTGTTGAAACATTGCTTTGAGTAAGTGAGGTGTCATTTTGTATAAACTCTTGAACTTGCTGAACCATGTCCTCTTGTTTTGTTTGAATGCTACCATCTGTAACAGGTTGACTCTTACTGCCTATTTGAGTTGATGTGAGTGATACAAATCGAATCATTTTTCTTAAATCCTCAGGTGTACGTGTATTCACTACAGCCTCTTTGGTACCTGTAAATTCTGCCATCACATTTGTATCTGCGCCGTCTTCGATGGCTACAGCTATTTTAATGGCATACTTGAACCACATATTGCTCTTTAATTTAGTTATAGCCTCCTGATAATTGTCAGTTGGTTGACCATCGGTCATCAGAAATATTGCTGGTGCAACTGAACCCGATGGTGATTTTAAAAAGCCACTTCGTGACAATTTATTGTTAAGTTCTGTACACGCGGCACCAAAATCTGTAACTCCGTTTGCTTGTATGGTATTCCACACAAAATTTTCAGCAGAAACAGGCTCTGTGTGCATCCATTGACATCCACTTGAAAATAGTAATACGGCAATTTTTAAATCAACATCCGCTCCACCGACATTTTTTAATTCAGGTATAATTTCGCGGATGGTGTTATTTACAATACCAATATTTTTTCCAGCCATACTGCCTGATTGGTCGATAATGAAAAATAAAATCATTTCTCTTTTTGCTGGAACACTACTATTCAAATCATCCATAAAATTTGGCATTTTTTTATTCTCTCCTATTTTTGTATTTTCCCGCCTATATTTGTGAACGTAACTTCAATATCCGCAACGATAGGAATAATGAAGTTCGGTGGTATCTGTTTTGTCATGCCGTCAGGTGTTTTCATTAACCATGTATCTTCCGATGTATTTCGTATTCCCCAAATGCGCGGATCGTTTTTATTTTGTATCACTTCGCCTGTTTCCGTCATATAATCATCGCTATCTTGTCTATTATCAACCGTGTGGCATTTATATAACTTGTTTTTAGGGAACATATTAACTTCAAAACTTTTTATTTTTAGTTTCATTGGTTTACTGAATTTTCTTCCACACACTTCACATGATGAGATATTGTTCGAATCAAATTTAGCATTAGTAATAAATGTTGGTGCTCCACATGAGCAGACTACTATATCGTCCCTTAATTGAATTAACAATTTCTGCCATTCATTTTCAGGCAGGCGTTTGTTAGGATTTTTCATTCCTTCGCAGAACGATTGTATGAATGCATTTTGAAGATATTTAGGATATTTAGGCCAGAATTTGATTGGATTGTTATGAACTCCTGTAGCCGGTCTGTTTGTTTGATCATTTGGATCGAAGACAAATACTGGTTTTGTGCCATACAATTCTAGCTCTTTTTCTTCTGTTATAAAAACACTATTTACGTAATTTGCACCCATGAGAGGATCATGGCGAATAAACAATTTGAATAAAATTACTGCTAACGAATGGTAATCAGTAAGTGCATAAGGTTTTGCGACACCACGAACAACCTCTGGAGCCATGTACCCTGGTTTACCACCTATACCAAAAGACTCTTGATCAGGTGCAACATTGTCGTTGTCACAAATCAACACATCACCAGTATTGACGTTAATGAAAAAGTTGCCGTCATTCAAATCTTGATAACTTAACCCTTCTCTATGCAGTTCTCTAAAACCATTCACAATATTTAATGCTGCATTTACCATGCAATACAAATCTGAAAACGCAGCTTTTGCGTTAAGTATATCTGCAAAATCAGAAAACTCTTTCGGCCGTAGTTCCATAATATATCCGAAACTATTATCTTTAATCTTTGTAAGATCTAAGGGCCACAAAAATTTTTTGCCAGAAGTCCCTTTATTTTTATCAGGTGCTCCTTTGTTAATATTGGTTTTTAAATTGATTCTAAATCTTTCAGGATTCTTGATTCTGTTAGGATGATACCACTTTAAAGCATGTTCTTTACCATTTAAATCCACTTTATAGACTGTACCCTGACCGCCACTGCCAAGACGGCTAATAACAGTCACCTCACCGCCAAACTCAAGCGCAATTTTATCCCCTGCTTTAAAATCTTCCATATTTACTCCTCTCAAGATTACGCTGACACTATTGAACAAAATTACCATTACTGTTTTATATAAATATTTAATACACTCTGAAACAAATAACCAAAATTTGGAAACAGTACAAACTGTTATAATGGGGCTACAGACGTGATTGATAATAAAATTGTTGACGTGCTGCTCGATATAAAACAGAAGTGTGACGATTCAATATTTTCAGACAGGAAAAAAATAAACAATAGACTAAAAAATTTACTCGTTAGCTCTGCAAAATACGATATACGTAAAGGAAAATGGGATTATAATCAGTTAGTTGTTTTTTGTTCCAAAAACGTTTTATGTATACAAATATTGTCAACAAAACAACACAGTGCGCGGGTGATGTGGTATGGAGTTTCAGTTGGCGCTTAAGGATATTGTGCAAAAATATGGTAAAGACATATTTTTAGATGTTAAACGACTAAAAGCTCTGCTAGCTGATTATCAGGTTGAGAAGAAATACATAACCCAAGTAGAAACCTTTCTAAAAACTGGACATTTAAAACAAATCATTGAATCCGCCCCAACACAAATCGACACACTAAAACAAAACAAACTTGTAGATAGTATTTGTGAAGACACCGGATACGACCACAAAAACGTCACAAACACACTAACACACATACTAACAACCATAGGCATAGAAAACAAAAAGGTTATAGTTAAAAAAGAGGAGGTGTCCGACGGGATTGTAATTCAGGTTAATAAACAACTTGGGATAATAAGGGCGTATGATAGTCGCACCTCAAATACTCTTACTATTGCTAAAGTGCAAATTATGGCATCTACGGGGGATGTTGTTGCACAGTGTGCTATGGGGGATTATTTTTCTAATCCTGAAACAGTTGATTTTGGTAAGGCTATGATTTGGTATAAAAAAGCTGCTGAGAGTGGATACGCAAAAGCGCAGTGGCTTTATGGGACTGGATTTTTTAATGGTCTTGGTGTACAAAAGGATTTGATACAAGCGGAATATTGGTTTAGAAAATCTGCCGAGCAAGGGTACGCAGATGGGCAGTATGGATTAGCTGGTTATTATGTTACAAATAAGGATTATGTTAATGCTGAAATTTGGCTTAAAAAAGCTGTTTTACAAGGACATGCTGATGCAAAAATTATGTTGGAAACAATATCCTCTTTTGCATCCCATTATGCTGTGTCAAAAAGTGGTGAAGCGAATAAAAACTTAGGAAATCACGTTAGTTATGATGATTTATTGAAAAAAGCGTTTTCTGAATATAAAACCGGGGGTTGGGATAAGGCCATTAGTTATCTTGATAGTTGTATTGATAATAACAGAAACTTTCTTGGAGCCTATATTGTTAGGGGTGAAATATACCTGCAGATGGACGATTATCAAAAAGCTCTTAGTGATTTTAGAAAAGCTATTGAAATTGATCCAAACAATGTCACAGCGTTTTATGACCGTGGATTGTTATACGTTAAATTAGGTGAAGTAGACAAGTCGCTTGCTGACTTTGACAAGGCTATATATCTTGATGTTACCTATGCTGATGCATATGCCAATCGTGCAAATGTTTTTTTACAGATGAGAGAGTTTGAGAAAGCTGTTAGAGATTGTACTAAAGCTATTGAACTTTCGCCAGACGATAGTTTTATTGCACTATATAATCGTGGGCTTGCGTATGCAAATTTAAAGAAATTTCCAAAAGCATTAGCTGATTTTAGTGATGCTATACAACAAGCACCAGAAAATGGAACAACTCAAATTGCAGAAGTATTTGCCAAACGGGGTATGTGCCACATACAATTAGGCAATAGACAAGACGCTCTGCGTGATTTTGAAAAGTTTCTTGAACTTGACCCTCAAAATCCTAATGCATCATTAATACGTGATGGACTCAAAGAATTGCGAAGGATGTAATACTTCACTGATGTGTCACATAAGAAATCAGACGATTGTTATGTACAAAAAATTTCTGAATTAAAGACAGAAAATACAGAAAAACGGTTTATCGTGAACTGATTTGTGTAGTATGTGAAGTAGCTGATCCTGTGAAACAGGTAGGGTGTATTTGTTTGTCCGTATTGCGATGCAAAAACTTTGTAACATCGATCAAATAAGTGGTTATCTTTTCACAGAGTAAAAAATCTTATATATCAAAATTGGTATCATTCACTGCGGTTATACCGTCTATGACATCTGAGAAACACGAAAATTATGAAACACCTGCGGTTGAGAATAAATCCGCCGAAACAATTTCCATTAAATCTGATTTTATCTCACAAATAGAAGCGGCATTTGCGAAACGTTTACCCGCAGATGTTGACATTGACGCCTTTGTTGAAAAAATTATAGATGCATATCTAGATTCACCCCAAAATAAGCGATATGACGATGATTTCTTTCTTGACATAATTAAACCTGTAATGGTTCAGATTATCCGCTTGAAGGATGGTCTAGAAAAGGACTGTCGTACTTTTAATGGTCTTCTATCAAAAAATGATGTCATCAACGCACTTTCGTTTGCGCAGAAAGCTTTGGATGGTATCCGAGAAGAATTTGTTGACATTTTAGATTATTATGATGTTGTGCCCTTTAAGGTGGAGGGTAACAAATTCAATCCGTTAAAACAAACAGTGGTAAAGCCCATCCCGACAAGTGATGAGACACTTTTCAAAATAGTTTCAGAAAGCTTGGGTTGTGGCTACGAGCGAAATGGTAGAGTAATCAACAAAGAGCGGGTTTCCGCTTATGTTGTGGAAAAAGTAACAGAGTGAGAGGTTTAAGAAACATGGGCTATTCTTATGGAATTGATTTAGGAACAACTTATTCATGTATTGCAAGAGCCAACGAAAAGGGCGAGGTTGAAATCCTCAAAAACAGCGAAGGAAAAGATATCACGCCCTCGGTCGTTGAGTTTGAAAGCGCGGAAAAAGTCGCTGTTGGCGAAACCGCCAAAGAATCAGCGATAATCAACCCTGGAAACGTTATTCAATATATCAAACGTGAAATGGGTAAAGAAGGACGACAGAGGACCTATCATGGCGTAACCTTTACGCCTGAGGAAATTTCGGCGTTTATTCTTAAAAAATTAGTAAAAGACGCTGAAGAGGTTGTTCGCGAAAAAATTACTGATGTTGTGATTACTGTTCCTGCCTATTTTGGTTTTGATGAGCGCCAGGCTACGATAAACGCTGGCAAAATAGCTGGTTTAAATGTTCTTAGCATTGTAAATGAGCCTTCAGCCGCCGCTATTGCCTATAGTAAAAAGGCCGAGAATAAAAATGATAAAATCGTCTTGGTTTACGACTTAGGCGGTGGAACCTTCGACATTACCGTTGCTGAAATTATTGGTGACCGAGTTGAGGTTATCTGCACAAACGGTGATCATAATCTTGGTGGCAAAGATTGGGACACTGAATTGGCTGACTATATTATAACAGAATTTTGCACAAAAACAGGTTTGTCTCAAGACGATGTTTTAGGTGACCCTGAATTTTATAATGACCTTATGCTCAAGGTGGAGGACGCGAAAAAAATGTTGTCCACCAAAAACGCGACAAAAATTACATTGAGTCTAGGTGATAAGAAAGAACGGATAGATGTCACCCGCGAAAAATTTGATGAATTAACACGTGGGCATTTATTGAATACAATTAATCTAACCAAGAAAGTCATTGAAACCGCCTCAGAGAAAACAAGCAGCAAGGGCACGCCATGTAATAAATTTGATGAAATAATCTTTGTCGGAGGTTCGACTAGAATGTTGCAGGTCAAAGAAGAAATTACCAAAGAGTTTGGTATTGAACCAGTTATTTTTGAACCCGATTTGGCGGTAGCAAAAGGTGCGGCGTTACTTGCGCAATACATCAAACCCGATAATGCTACATCCGGTTCACAAAATCCTAATCACACCGCACAAACCAGCGACAAAGGGTTATCAGCAAGTGGCAAGTTCGGCGAAGTAACAAGCAAAAGCTATGGCGTTGAAACCATTAACCGAAGTAGAAAGGCAAAGATTTCCAATGTCACTATGAAAAATACCAAAATTCCCTGTAACGATAAAGATACTTTCGGTACAGCAGAGGATAACCAAAGCAATATCGAAGTCATAATTTACGAAAGCGATACAGAAGAAAAGGAGTGCGATTTGAGTTTTGGAAAAGAAATCGCCAGAGCTATCATGCAATTGCCCTCAGGTCTTCCAGAAGGGTCGCCAATCGAAGTCACCTTTTCCATTGATACAAGTGGGATGCTCATGGTCACGGCGGTAGAACCAAGAAAGGGCACAAAATGCGAAATTAAAACAGAAATAAAGGGACTTGACGCAAAGAAAGTCGCGCAATTACAACAAAAAGCCGAATCAATGAAGGTCGGCGATGAATAATGATAGATCAATTTAAATGTAATAAACTAATTTGGAGAGCATAAAACAGTGGACAGAGAAAATTTTTACAAACTGTTAAAGTTAGACCCCTCTGAAAATGATGAAGCTACTATCCTTGCGACAATTGAGAAGTATGTGAACATCTGGAAAGACAACCAAAATAGAGGCGGTATGGGACGTGCTAAATGGGCAGGCTACTTAGATTTAGTCCCTGAAATCAAGCGAGTTATGCTTGACCCACGACTAAGGCAAGCAGAAGCTGAAAAAGCAAAAGATGAGGCGGCAAATAAAGACACAAACAAAGAATATGAAAAATGGGCAAGTGACTTTGTTAAAAGCCAACTTGAAACAGAATTAATCGAGCGTGGGTTGCTATCGATATATGATTTTCTGTCTCAAGACTCAGAAGGCAAAGATTCGGTAAAATACGGACCATCCAACTCGGTATCTGACCTTAAAGCGCGGGCTGCAAAGCTTTTTGAAGAGTACCGGCAAAAAAACAAAGCCGATGAACAAAAGTTAATCGGAAAATGCACCGCGTTTTTGGAAAAACTGGAAAACTTGGATGAGAAGAAAAAATACGATAAATATGTAGAGCAAAAATGGAAAACAAAAATTGAAGATAACATCGAAGCCATACAGGATAAACAGGTTGTTCAGGCATTCGCCGTTCAAAACATTATAAAAAAATATACAAGGAACTGGTTTGATTCTGGACGTGCGCAGGAAATAGCGGACAACTATTGCAAGCAAAAGGGTTATCAGGTTGATAAGTCATCACAGCCTAATTCTGATAAAATAAGTAATCTGTATAAACTTGCTCGTAGGGCAAGAGCTGATGGAAATACTGATCAAGCTTTTAGACAATATGATGCTTTGTTACAGGAAGATCCTGATAACTGGGAACCTAATTTTTATGCTGCTTTTTATTCGGGAATAAATATTCTGAAAAACGATGAGCCCGGTGGGTCTGTTCGGATAGTTGGTGGACAAGTGAAGCTATCATATGAGTATCGTAGCGGATTAACACCTTGCATAATAAGGATTTACAATTGTCTTGACACCGTTTTTTCACTCATCGAAGAAATTCAAGATTATGACGAGCAAAAAGCAGCTGCCACAGAGGTTTACGAAAATGTTATGGCTATTGCACAACAGCTAACACGTGCTGTAGACGCTGAACACCAACGTATGAAACAAGAAATTGACCATTTCGCCACTGAAACTAATGAATCGGATAGTATATTTTTGAAAAACATGGATAAAATGAATATGGGTAGTACGAACAATAGCAATAGGGATAGCTATAAACGAGACATCTCCAGTATGATCTCTTTGGTTGAGAGCAGAAAAAAGATACTTGAAGAGATTGTTGCCAAACGTCGATTTGATGAATATTGGGGTGCCCATCAAGCAGAAAAAGCAGAATTTGAATCTCTGAAAATCTCTTTAAATCAACAAATAAAAGAATTGAACAACGAAATTAGGGCAATTCCTGGGCAAGCAGACATTATCAGACTAACTGGGGAAATAAATAGCTTAGCTTTCGAAAAAAACGCCATTAGCATTTTTAAAAGAAAAGAGCGACAAGCTGTCCAAATGGAAATTGATTTAAGAAACAATGAGCTTTCACAAATAAGAACGCGTTTAGCTCCTGCAGTAGGTGCATTGCAAAGTCGTATTGTACCCCTTATAAACAAAATAAAGGAGATTGATTACGAACTCACTAGACCACGTTAAATATGCGTAAATAAGCGCAAACAACCTTTTTCTATAATGCTACAATCACATGCTTGTTTTAAGCACAGAAAATTTCTTTTAAAAGAAAAAGGAGAGCGAGGGTTTTTTTATATCTTTTTTTGTTAGCTGTGTTTTCCACAGTTTGAACAGAATGTGGTTCCAGGTTCCATGTAGGCACCGCAGTTTGGACAAAAATCCGATGTTCTATTTGATGTTGAATGCGTTGTAGGTGCTGGCGTAGTTGACGAATATGATGGTGGTGTGAAGGCTGTTTGTGTGTTTGGCTTTGTTTTGATCGTGAAGAAAGCAACTGCAATGAGTATGTATGCAATCCATACTAAAACGAGGCCTACACCTATTATTGTTAGTAGTGCGCCGTACCACAGTAAGGTTCCAGCTGTGCGGAATAAAGATGAACCGGAATAATTGGCTAATTTATTGAAAATTTCTCGGAACTCTTTTGCCATCAAGTACATACAAACTGCCGCTATTACAAGCAGAATAATTGAGATAATAGTAAATGATGCAAGAGCAACATAAGCAAGAGTTGTGCCAATTACACTACAGATTGCTCCTTTAAGCACGCCATTAATTATGTCTTTTGATTTGTAGTGCTCGGAAAAACTTTTCATGCTGATATAAAGGAGAACTGCGCCAGCAATGCATACAAGTGGAATACACATTAGTATAGAACCAATGGCAGCTAAAATTTTGTTTGTTTCGAAATCGCCCATTTTAGTTTTTCACTGACGGGATTTATACATGTTCTGAGATAAAAACTTTCAGATAAATTGACACAACAAACACATGAACTGTACTACTGGTTCTTTTGTAGCATTTAACATTTTTATTGCTACCTGAATTCCCAAATTTTTAACCTACAAGAAGTGTCATATTGAATACTTTAAACAGTTCTCTTTGTCGTCTTCTGTCAAAGAACAAAGTATGCTTCCACAACCGATACAACAAACACCAAAATAAACAAGCTTAAAAAAGCCTCAACAGTTAAAAAATATATACCGTAACTCTTCCAAGTTACCCATATATTTTGAGCCATATCTGAAAATTATTTAATTATTTGTTCTGTTTATTTGCTAATGCATAAATAAGCACTTATTTTTGTCTGTTTCAATCTTTTTTGTTATTTTAAAATGGTAAATGAGCTTTCATTTAGTCCAATTTCAGTTTTTTAGTGTTTTAAAGTCGTAGGATGTAGTTATGCATTCAAAAATATTGCTGCAAAATAACATCCAATGGTTCTTGGTTACGTTATTTTAGAGCTCTACATGGGGGTAAATATGGGGGCAGTACAGTTCAAGATTTTAGCTTGAACAACTAAATAAAGGCATTATTGGACGTTAAACAGCTGTTATGTGGGTAAATTTGCAGAGTTACGGTACAAAAATAGAAAGTTTGGGTATAATGTCTATTTGTACATATCGAAATAGAACTTAAACGGTTTGGAAAACGGTAATCCTACGATAGCTTCGCCGATGTTTAAATTATTCATATCCCAATCTTCAACAGTCTGTCCATTTCTTTTTTCTTCTATCATTTGATTATCCAACCGTTGATATTTTTCTAAAACAATATTTTTACCAAATAATCCAGTTACATATTCTCGTGTAGCAACATCATTAGCACGAAAAGCATAAACTGATGAAAAACCTGCCGCTATATTTCTTCCACGACTCTGCCCATATATTTCATACAACTGCTCTATACTTTGAATACCTGCAAACACCTTAACACCCAAACTACGCCCAAAATTTACCCCATCATCAATATGCTGTAAATGAGGAAGCAACTTAAATTCGTCACATACAAGGTAAACATTACCCTGAGATTTGTTCCGTCCAAGAGCTTCTTTTAAAGCGAGATCAAACATCAACCGATATACAGGAGTCAACATACTGCCAATTGATAAATCGTATTCTATGAACAACGTTTTGCTCCCTTTATTACGTACAAACTCGCGCATAGAAAAAAGACCTCTTTCAGCAAAAACACCGATTAAGATTTCTCGTATGACTGAATGCATTTCGGAAAGAACGCCTTGTGATTGATCATTGTCACCGCTTATGTATGACAACACTGCTTTTGCATCAGGACTGACATTAAGCCAGTCTACAATTTTTTGAGTATCAGCCAAGTCTAAAAATGCTTTCAGTTTATCGTTATAAAAAAATTCTTTCTTAATATCAGCATTTTTTATGCCTACACGTATAAACGTTACAATAATGGCTGCTAATAAATCTCGGGCAGCGTTAGGGAAAAAAGCATTTGTTGTATTTTTTGTGCGCTCTTCGAAAAACGATTTACATATTTCCTGTGTATTTATAATGTAATCGCGTTCTTCCCAACCGTCAGCGAGTATTTCTTTGTATATATTCCAATGTTCAGATATGTTTAAAAACTGTTTTGAATTACCAATAACAAGATCCGTTGCTTTGTTGTAAAATTTCGAATAAAAATCGCCTTTACTGTCAAAAATTATCATTACATCGTCCTTGGACATATTGCGCTTTAATTGTGAAACGAAATGATAAAAAAGAGTGGTTTTACCACAACCAGTTCCACCTATTAACATTGTATGTTTACTCAACACATCGTTATCAAGCGTAAAAACAGACGGATTCTCCATATGCATTCCTGTCAGCTTAACTTGTGCATTAACAGTTTGTCTTGGAGGCGTATTTTGAGATACACTAGTACCATATAACAAACGTGACGATATATTCACAACAGTTACCTCCGTTTATGTCTATTATTTGCCTGACCCTTATCTGAATTTTCGCTTGAATTGCCACTAATGTCACTGTCTACTTTTGATGCCGAAGTCGAGGAAGTCTTTGTAGAGTGGTCATTATCTCTGTTTATATGATTCTTACTTTCTTGATTATTCGAACGTTTCACCTGTACCGCATTGTCATTTGATTGTTTCTGATTAAAACCTTGTCGAGTCGCTTCCAACACATTATATTGACTAGATGATATGGTATTTGATTGTTTTTGCTCAATAGCTTTTTGCAGAATTGACTCTAACTTCTTATATTTACTGTCTGGCATATTATTTTTAGTTATGGTCTCGTATTTTATTGTACCATCTTTATGTACGTGTGCAAGTTGTTTAGAAACGGTTCCAGGGGCAAAATGGTTCTGTAAGCCTAGTTCGTAAGCCGTAGATATTTGATTCTTAGGGTCATTCACGTTTTTTACATTCTTATCATTTAATCTGTCATCAATCCATTCTGGACTCATTTGTCTTACTTTTTCCACTTTTTTGTCTGGTTTTCCTTCTTCATTTTTTACATGTGTTACATAATCGGCATATCCACGTTTTGCTTTATCATATTTAGTTTCTATAATGTCATAGGTTTTAGATACTAAATCTTCGTCTTTGATTACTTTTACACCAAATATATTGTTTAAAACGTCATAAGGGTTAGGCTCTTTGTCTCCAACTTTGACTTCTTTTTTGGTAATGTGATCTATACCATGATACGTTTTGTTCTTAATATCCTCCCCCTTGCTTTCTTGATCAAGAGAGACAAGCCTTTCACTGAAAGCACATTTTGTTGGGTCATCTGGATTTTTGATCGCATTAAATGTTTTTATTGAATCTTCTTTCGAAAGTGAGGAAAAATCAGGACGCGATGCATTTACCTGACTTAGGGTCTTTTTACTCGTATTATTATCACTCACTATTTATCATATCCGTTTTTATGTCCTTTTATGGTGATTATCTGTTTTGACTTTTGCTTTTTTTATAGCTTTCTGATACGTTCATTAGTTTATCTGCTCGCCGTTTAAGAATAACTTGTAGTTCAGGTGTATCGTTAGTTTTTTCTTTTTTATCACAATGGTTACATTTCGTATTACCTGTATTGTAGTGTTCACACCAATAATCTTTACATTCACTCATACAAACACCTTGTTAAACTACATGTGTTTGAATTAGGCTACCTGTTTGGTTGTCGTAGACAAATACTTCGCCTTGTGATAAACGATTTATTTGTTCTGGCTTTATTTTATATTCTCTTTTATCGGTCATGGTTTGTCCTTGGTTTGTGCTGTAGCCCCATTTACTGCTTTGGCTCCATCCTGCGTTTCGGTTGTGTGAAACATCAATTTTGTCATACTCGCCGAAGTATTTAGACCATTTTTCACAACTCAAATGAGAACCGTGCGACATTAATATTGTTTTTTCAGCTTCACCTACAATGGTTGTAAACACATCCTCTTTCCCGTTGAGTAATGCGTATAGGTCTTTAGAGCAGATAATGTTGTTGTGATTTGACTTTTGGCACAACAGATTTTTCAGCAGTTCGTTATTAGCAATTGACACATCATCTAAGAATAAAGAAAATTCATATCCACGGTTCATAGCGATTGTTAGAGAGTTAACAATTAACTCAACAAGCATCACATTAGCTGACGAGTTCAAGTCAACACATAAAATTTGCCCTTTCTTAATTGCTGATAGAATACTCGAACCGCCTGTCACATTAGCATCATCAGTTGCTATATGGCCAATCTGCGATTTCATATCATAAAAAAACGAGTCTATTTTTGCACATTCTGTTTGCCCCATCATAAGTAACGAATGCAGATTATTAGCGGCGTCTTGTGTAATCAAATTAGCTGCAAGCCTATTGTTGATTCTTTCAGATAATTGGTGATACGGACAATTAGCAAAATTAGAAAAATAAGGACGCATATTTTTACAAGCTAAAAGCTCATGCACTATCTGCAAAATATAACGTCCAACAGGTTTTATATCATACTTTGTTTTACAAGTATCAAAAACGGTTTGACAGATTTCTTGCAACTCAAAGGATGTAAACGCATCAAAACGTTTGTTGCTCTTATTTACAACAACACCAAAATTATTACGCGTAATTATACTTTCCAAACTGCTATTTCCCAAATGCAATACAATCATAGCACGTTTTTGTAAAAAGCTGTTTTGAATAATACGGCTACTAAATTTTAACCGTTCAACGCTATCCCCGCCAGATATGATAATGTTTTCCCGATACGATTCAGCAGGGAAAAGAATATCTGTTGTTATTTTTTGATATTCTTCAAGACCTCTGGACTGTTTGTTGTGCTTGCGAATCCGACGGTTGGTGACAAAATCGCCTATCTGGTTAACAAACCATAAAAAGCCACCTCCCCCATCATCGTTTTGATTTGACATATTTACACCACAGTTTACATAAAGTTTATCTCAAAGACTAGTTGACTTGGGTTGTATCGCACTTCTATTGCAACATTACGTTTGTGAATATTATCATATTGTTGTTGTGCAATGGCAATCACCTTATCAACAATATTGTCTGTGTCTTTTACATTTTGTAACTTAACGATTATAATCTTTTTGCCATGTATTAAACTGTTCTCAATGTACTTAGCAAGCTCCGCAGGATTGTGTACTACGAGCGAGTTAATTGACATATAATCATTACCATGCATTGTGCAATTGGGAACTTTGCTAATTATCATATGGTCGCAGCTTATATCTTCATCAGCGAGATTAAAATAATCATACCGATTTATTTTATATTTTAGGGTCATATCAAAAGTAACATCTAAATGATATGATTTTCCTCCAACCCTAACAATATTCCAAGCATGTCTCTCCAATGTAGAGTCACTGGTCGGGTTTTTAGCTTTTCCATACACTATAAGACTTTTCAAATTAAGATAATCAAAGACGAGTTTAACAAACTTAGAAATTCCCTCACAAACAGCCGATTTATTAAGTATCGGACCGAGAATAGAACCCGAATAATCTCCGATTGTATTATCATAATGGAAATTGTTTAAGCAATAATCGTGAATGTATAGCTCTTTATTAATATCGCCCGTTGTCTTTAGAAAGTCGAATTTTTGTAAATATCTATTAGCTAATTCTATGTTCTCTTTTATGAAATGTTTTGCATATTTATAGTTAGGTTTTATCTTACAGCTCTTTTTGTACAAATCATTTGTGCAAGTAAACGAAGATACATAAAATACAAGCGGATTATCAAGCAAAACGCTTTCAAAAATCATAGATATTTCATTAATTGGTCTAATTGGTAACTTTATTTCATTAGAAAATGACTTGATACCTGATAATATCAAGACGTATGCTGTTTTTTGTTCATCATTTAATTGATTATAATAGTATTGATTTGTATCAACCAAATGCTTAAGCAAGTTGCCAAAGCCTAATACCAAAACAGCACCTTTTTCTGTTTTACTTCTCAGGTTTATTTAAGCTTTAGGAGAACATTTTTCTTAGATTTTAACTCGTTTACTGTTTTGTGGCTGATATAACTGGTAGCATAACTCCGCTCAATAATATCATCTCCTGACTTGCTAAACCGCAACTTTTTATCTTTAGCCTTCGCCCAACCATGATAATACGCCCAAGAGGACTTAAGTTCATTCTTTTTGGCAAAGGTTCTCACTTCCTTCATAAGAGCAGACAGTTTACTCAAATTACAAGTGCAAACCCGCGCTAAATAATCCACTTGGCCGTTACGCCATTTTTCATAATTTTCTTTTGTCAAAACCCCAACTTTCTGCATAACCTCAACAGGCGCGACCACACCTGTTGAAGTCATCAGGTCATACATGGCTTGATTTACTTTATACTTTAGTTCTTCATCGTTCATACAAACGCTCCAACACGTTAATTCTACCGCAAACAAAATAAATTAGCTAATATGAAACCCTATCGATAGTACGAACCTCATATTTATTCCATGGAAATTCATACTCAAACAATATGTCTCTAACACTGTTGAATTTTTTATCGTACCTTTCGATGGCGAACTTGGCTTTCTCAGCATCCGTGACCGTGATAAATACGGTATCTTCATCAGGAGGGTAAAATATGTCAGTTATTGCTTGATGGCTAGTCCAGTGCTTGTCAGTCTCAGCATTAATTTTGTCTTTAATTAGCTCATACACAATTTTTGGAGCACGTTGATTGTCAATATCGCTTGCATCCATCAACCGAAAAACTGCAGAAAGATATTGCAATTTTACTGAACCTTTGGCGCTAATTGTTTTAGGCATATTTATGGGGTCATTTGATGAATGGGATACACAAATCCATTTTATCAATTCTATGGAATTATTATCCAAACCCCAAATGTGCTGAGAACCAAGCTGATCAATTATCTTACAAGAATTAACATTATGTTGCTCTCTGCCCCAAATGTTGCCTAAATCATGTAACCAAGCGGAAGCAAACAAAAGATACGCTTCATATGAAGAAGTATTACACTTTAATTTTTGAGCATTACATACCTGTAGAATTTCTCTGCTTCTGTTTTCGATGTTTTCAGAGTGGCTCACACCATGAGATGTAAAATCTCCAATCATTCGATGGATATATTGTAGAATGGGCAGTACAGAAAATCGTAGTTGACCTAGCCATGCTTCATGTTGTTTATCCATTTTATTGTGTCTCTATTTGTTTGAAACTAACCAAACAGGTCGTTTGAAGAAACCATTTTTGCCAGCACATAAAAGAGTCCTTGCTTTTTAGAGGTCATGTGTAGCGCGATAGAGGCTTCTTAGTAGTCTTTTCTGTTCTTCTCCAGCGATATTGTAGGTCCGTATCCAATGGCCGTCTTGGTTTTTTTGCCAACCCGAGTGAAGTGCGCCTTTATCGGTCAATTCATCGAGTGCTTCATGGACAGAATTTCGGCTAGCACCTTTGCCTTCTAAGTCTTTGCATAGTTTAGTGAAATTAGTGTTTTCTGATAGTACATCGTTGTATTCGAGGATTTTTAGGGCAACTTTTGCGGACGGCTTGAGTTCACTATACATAGTATTAGGGCGACCGATTTTCTCAAGGAGTTTGTCTTTGAGTTCTGTTTCCATTTTTTTCCCTCTTGATTTCCTTTAACAGTATTTTTATAACATATTATTAGGGTTTTTGTACTCAAGTATGATAACTATACTTGGTGGAGAACTGTTGAACAGTTGTTAGATGGTTTCTCCGATTTTCATACTTAAGTATGATAACTATACTTGACAAAACTGGTTAATAAACATACGTAAAACTTAGGAGAGCTACAGAGTCTTTATTTGAAAAAATCCTCAAAATCAGAAAAAAGACTATGTCTAAAAGGCGCATAGCGCAGTTCAATCTCTGGCCATGTCACCGAAGTTATCTTAATGGTGAAACCTTTAGCGATAATTTCCCCCTTCAGTTGTTTTAATAGATTTTTTGCGAACTCTGTAGTCAAAACAAAATCAACACAATGCCCGCGCAGATTTCCACTTGTATGATTCACTGTGCTACAGAATTTTTTAGAAATAATAGTTGAACAATCTTTCTCCTGAGGCGGTATTATTTCAGGATAAAACATCGGAACAATATAGAGAGAATTTGGAACAATATTGCTTTGCTCAAAACAAAACCTCACTTTGCACACCCCTTCAGTATTCCAGTATTTAGCAAACCGCTCAAGCCCAAACTCAATAGGGTTTAAGTCACATACCGCAAACTTTGTTCTTCCCCAGAGGCGACAAATGGAATCCTGCACATAATAGGAACTTTTTTGCTTTAGACTTACTTTCATGAACTCGAGAAATGTTGATGAATCAAAATCTCCATCTTTCTTTCCAATTTCAGCGCGAATGACCAAATGATCCGGATCAAGTTGGTGGCATAATGAATCAAAGTAAGCCGACAAATGATCTTTAATTATTAACGACTGATCATTGTACTCTTTAGAGTAATAATCTATATGTTCTGTACACTCTTTGTGCTTTAGAAACACTGCCAATCGTATTATGGGCAGATTATTTCTGCCCGCTACTTTTTCAAGTATGGCTTGTTTTGCTTTGTTTATAGTGTTTCCCGTACGGGCGCTGTCATCCAAAATTAAAATTCGTTTACCAGACAACGCCCCTTCAGGAAGGGTGTCTAACAGAAAAATCTCAAATTTTCTACGATCTGGGAATAGTGTTTCTAAAAGGAAAAAGCCCTTGCGCATAATTGGAATTACCATGTCGAATTTTTCTGCTGTAATGGTGTCCGCTAAGAACTTTTTCAGGTCTTGTTGGAAATTGTCTATAGTTGCCTTATTTATCAAGGGCATAAAGAAGAAAATATTGATTCTTAAATATAAGTGAGTCCGAGAAAAATTACCCATATGGCAGTAATGATAGCCCCAACTGTCCGAAACAACAATCAAATAGATTATAGCATCACAAAATTACATTGATAGTGTTTCTATGTTATCGCATCAGTTAAAATTGGCTTATTTCCAACGTTCCATTCCTAATTTACAGTTAGTTCTATACAAGCAGGCTATCAATGTATATGTAACTTGCTATAAAGAGAAACTAAAAAGTTGAAAATTAGTAATCTTTTTATTATAGTATATATACACTAATCCGCTGAAAAGATGGAATATGAGCAATTATAAAATACCTGAGATTATATTTTATGGTGTATCTGAAATACCTGCGATTGTTCCAAAAATTGTTAAAAATATATTAACGTTAATAGGAAATCTTCCTAAACCGCCAATACTTAGTCAGGAACACTCACAGGTGTATTCTCTCGGGCGCTGTGGCATCCGTTGTACCATTGACAGAAAAGGTGCACTTACTGAACTGTCCATAATGCCACTCGACTTAGATGGTGTTTTTATGATATGTATGAAAGACGTAAACATAAATATGCCATTTATGCCAAAAAAGATGTCAGTTCTGGAGATGAGTGCTGAGGAACAAAAACAAGTAATCGGATTTATCGACCCAGGAGGACTATGTGGAAAAGGCTCCATTCCGATTGCCTTCGCTCCCAGAGGAATAGACGTATTGCAGAAAATTAATGACATATTTGAAGAACAAATAAAAAAACGCGACTTGGATAAATCGTAAATACCATACAAATAACACTCCTCTCAATATTCAATTGGACACTATAAAAATGTCGGGTTACCCAACAATATAAAAAAGGTTAAGTGAGTTTAGTACTCACCACGATAGTGTCACAATTTCATATAGTGTTAGGTGACAAACTGCTGTATTGCCACAAAGGACCAATTACCACAATAACTTTTTATGGGTTACTTGAAACAAAATAAGGTAGAGAGGGATTCTATGTCGCCTTTAACATTTGAAGATGTAATGACATACGATGCGCGTAACACAGAGGTTTATTGTGACATTCTTGAAAGGTATAAAAAGAAAGGTATTATACCTTTTGTAGGGGCAGGATTGTCTGAACCTGCTGGGTTTAAAGGTTGGAACGAATTTTTGGAACACGAATATGCCACGCTTAAACGTGAATATCCTGAATCCATGGACAACACGGAATCACCATCAAATCCGTTAGATAAAGCCTCGGAATTATGTAACAAAATGGGCTTAGCAGGATTCAATCAAGCGGTTGTAAAAGCTTTTGGGGGCAAATACTCAGATATTGAGTGGAGTCCCATAATAGGTCGGGTTCAGAATGCAGCAGTTGGTCTGTTGCCAAAACTCTTTCACGAAATTGTCGTAACAACTAATTTTGATAGGCTATTGGAACAACTCTACCCTAAAACCCTTGTGTCACACCCAGGTCATTATAGTCTGCTTAATAGTGTTCTAGAAAAGGGGTTGCCCAGAGGAACATCGTTGATTCTCAAGTTACACGGTTGCGTGTCAGATCCTAATCACCTAATTTTTACTCGCGAATCTTATACAAAAGCATATCCAGAAATAGGTGATACACCATTCACCATAGCCTTAGAAACAATCTTCACCAGCCAAACAGTGCTCTTCTTAGGGTGTAGCCTTAAAGACGATCATACTGTAAAACAATGGGCAAAAACGCTTCTTCAACCAAGAGGTGAAGGCAGAACACATTTTGCGATAATTAGTTGTGAACAAAATAAAAGATTAGAGAAACGGCGTGATTTGGGCAATATGAATATTCACCCCATTTTATACCCAAAAGGAAATCATGATGCCGTCCGAGTTATCTTAGAACGGCTCTATAGGGATACTAACGGGGGTAAACCGTTAAGCAATCTTATGCCGAAGAATGACTATTTTACAGGTCGCGAGGAACAACTTGAGAATCTGAAAAAAGATTTTGAACAGGGTAGTGTACATGTAAAACGTGTTATTAGTGGTTTAGGGGGTATGGGTAAAACCCAAACAGCATTGGAATATGCTCACAGACATTTAGATGAATATGCAAATGGTGTATTGTGGTTAAACGCTGAAAGCGAGCTGGATTTGACGAACAGTTGTCGAGAGATTTTGATAAAAGTTGGCGCGCTTGACAAAGTTCAGGCAGTTAATATAAAACCCGACGAACTACTTAATCGTTGGCAACATTGGTTAGGCGAACATAGAAATCGTTTACTTATTTTTGACAATGCGGAAAATAGTTTTTTTGTAGAGAGGTATGTGTCAAAAAAGCATCAAGGCCATGTCCTTTTAACAACACGTGATGCAAATTGGGATGGTAAACCTACTTTAGAGGTGCCACGGATGTCGGCACATGAGGCAGTTACATTTTTATTGAACCGTACGGGCCGACAAAAAACACTGATACAACAAAAGGGTGTAAATGATGTTGCAGAGCGACTGGGCTATTTACCCCTTGCACTAGAACAAGCGGCAGCATATATGAAAAATGCTGATTGGTCATTTACAGGGTATTTGGACATGCTTGTGGATTACGGTCTAGATACCATTGGTGATGATAAAGACTATGCAAAGCCCGATAAAGAGTATTACCAAGATGTTGTGTCCACAACTTGGAAAATCTCGTTTGACGCTATTAAAAAGCAAAATGAACTGGTTAGTAGACTATTTAATGTCTTTGCATATGCTGATTCAAATGATATCCCTCTTGATATTTTTGTAACACATCGCGAAATGTTGCTCGAAGATTTACAAAAAATAGACAAATCCCTCATTGTTGACGCAGTTGTTTTGTTACGGCGGTACTCGCTTATTGAACGTGAAGGGAAGGACGATTACTTAATTAGCATACATCGGCTTGTACAGGAGGTTGTGCGAGATAATCTTAAAAAACAGTCTGATAATGCTTACTTGGATTGTTGCTTTAAAGTTCTATATACCGCAGTACCAAAAGAATATGACAGCGACACTGCAACACGCATTTCATTTGGACGAGTTGCAAAACACGTTACAATGTCGATTTTGCATTATGGAAACGCATATTCGTATGATAATGATACCCAAATAAAGGTAGCGAGGGCATACAATCGCGTGGGACACGGCTATACGGCGATAGCACAATTTTGTGCAGCACTAGATGTGTATAATAAAGCTACGTCTATATGCGAGAAGATACTTGGTGAAGAGCACCATGACACATCAATAGCGTATAACAACATAGCAAATGTCTATTCTCATCAAGGGGATTATTGTAGCGCATTGAAGTGGTACCAGAAGTGCTTAGCTATTTGTGAGAAAATATTAGGTAAAGAGCATCTTGACACCATTACTGCGTACAACAACATTGCTTGTATCTACGATAATCAAGGAAATTATGATGCGGCGTTGACATGGCATCAAAAGGTGTTAGTTACTCGTGAACAAGTGTTGGGTTTGAAGCATCTAGATACCGCAACTACCTACAACAACATTGCAAGTGTCCATACTCATAAAGGAGAGTATGCTAAGGCTTTGGAGTGGCTTATGAAGACTTTAGCTATTTGTGAGAATGTGTTAAGTAAAGAACATACTTTTACGGCTACAGTTTACAATAACATAGCCACTACCTATGATAATCAAGGAAAATATGTCGAGTCTTTGGAGTGGCATTATAAGGCTTTAGCTGTTCGTAAAAAAGTTCTTGGTGAGGAACATCCAGATACCGCAATGAGTTACAACAACATCGCTATGGTCCATCATCATAAAGGTGATTATGATAAAGCACTGGAAGAGTATCAGAAGGCTTTAACTATATACATAAAGGTGCTGGGTGAGGAGCGTCCCACTACGGCGGTCCTTTATCATAATATTGCAAGCATCTATGACTGCAAAGGGTGCTATACTGAGGCTTTGAAATGGTATGGTAAGGCTTTAGCTGTTCGTAAAAAAGTTCTTGGTGAGGAACATCCAGATACCGCAGTCACTTGCCATAATATCGCAAATGTTTACGATAATAAAGGTGATTATGACGAGGCGATGAATTGGTATAATAAGGCTTTAACTATCTCTAAGAAGACATTAGGTGAAGAACATTTGAACACCTCTATCATTTGTAACAGTATCGCTGGTATCTATTATCGACAAGGAGATTATACCAGGGCGTTAGATGGGTTTAGAACGGCTTTGACTATTGCTGAGAAAGTGCTAGGTATGGGGCATCCGTCTATTGCAGCATGTTACTCTAACATCGCAAACATTTATGGTAATCAAGGTGATTGTGATACCGCACTGGAGTGGCATAATAAGGCTTTAGCTATCGTCGAGAAGACGCTAGGTACCGAGCATCCAGATACTGCCGCTGTTTATTATAACATTGCATTAAACTACTATAATCAAGTTGATTACACTAAGGCATTGGAGTGGTATCTTAAAAGTTATCGGATACTACTCAAAAAACTAGGCGAGATGCACCCAAACACAGTATTTGTGAAGGATAATATGAAACATGTTTATACTTCTTCTAGTTTTGAAGAACCATTTGGAGACTGGTTAAAAAAGAATCTATAGAACAGACTTGTATTAAATTTTAGGCTTTAGCTAATGGTCTATGTACGTGATTATCGCATTGAATACCCGATAATTGTATGACAACGTAATTTGGTAGTGTACCACTATAGGCGATCTCCGAAAACCTATTTTTACAAAAATAGCATGTTGAAAAACCGTGTAACTATGTGTTTGTTTTTCTAAAATGGGGGTTTCGGAGGCTGCCCCTAATTGGTTATGTGTCAGTGTGTGTAAGGGTTTTAGGTGTTGTTTGTGGTTTTTACGTATACTACGTAGTCCCAGGGACCGTAGATTGTTTTTGTGAATGTTAGTACTTGTGTGTCGCCTGGTTTTAGTGCGATTGTTTGTTCTTGTAGTAGGTCTCCGTA
>Ga0209737_10000800_pt1 | contig 24239 bp, 18 predicted proteins | sample TergutCu122P3_FD_187284 | JGI IMG/M metagenome (GOLD analysis project Ga0209737, IMG submission 187284) | Cubitermes ugandensis P3 segment gut microbial communities from Kakamega Forest, Kenya - Cu122 P3 (SPAdes) (version 2) | ecosystem: Host-associated > Arthropoda: Insects > Digestive system... | reverse complement strand
TACTTTGTCATTAGGTTTGACGCCAAGCTGAATCAACCCGGCTGCAAAACGGTATACCTGTTCACGGGTTTGAGTGTACGTAAACGGCTCGAAATGATCGGTTTTCTTTTCCCATAAAAATGGATTGCTGTTGTACTTTACAACACATTCATCAAATAACTGGATAATTGTTTTCATGGTTTCGTTCTATTGTTTTACTTTACTTTTGAGCCACTCAAGGGATTTGAACCCTCGACCTGCTCATTACGAGTGAGCTGCTCTACCGCTGAGCTAAAGTGGCTTGAAAATTAAAATGACAAAATTAAGTTTTTTTTCATAAACAAACCTTTATATTTGATAATTTTCTGAAAAAAATGTGTTTTATTGATAAACTCTTCCCCCCAAGGTTAATCCCAGCGCTTTTTTGATTTGCGTGAGTTCGTTGTATTGAGCGAAAAGCGTTTCAAGAAGTCCAATATCCTTATTGTTTTCCGCTTGTTGAATGGCAAAGGACAGTTCTTTTAAGCGCATCATCAACCGGCATTTTTTGTATATGAGCACACTTTCAGGAACCAGTTCGAACAGGTTGTTTTCTTCCGTTCTTACTGTAGCGCCGTTCCGGCTATGGATTTTACTCAACTCGTATTTGGGTTCAAATCCGGCAGCCAAACTGCTGATTTCAGGGTTGGGATGCTGCATAAAGTACAAATCGCTGATGCTGCTGCCATTATCAACCAATTGCCTGTATTCTTCAAAAATCCTGTGCAACAGCGGTTGCTGCAAATCTAATTCATCAATACATAACTCGTTGATTATAAAAGAAGAAACAGTCAATTCTGTTTCGCCGGTTGATTCATCCAACTCCACTAATATTTCCTGTCCATATCGCAAAAGCAGACGGATGATTTCAAGTTCAGCCTTTTCGAGTTCGGGATTTTTAGTTTGAGATTTGAGGTTTAACTCCGTTGAGGGCTTCGTCGTTGAAGTTTCAGGTGGAGGAATTGAAAAATCTTTTTCTTCGCTTTTTCCCTTATGACTTGAAACTGTCCGCATCTTTTCAGCGGATTCCGAGAGCATTTTTTCGTCCAACTCGAAAAACCGCGCACATTCCTTCAGGTAAACCGACCGTGTGATGGGCTTTGGTATCAGTGTGATAGACTGCACAATGCCGGTGATGAGTTGCGAACGTTTTACCGGGTCGTTTTTTGCAGCATCTGGAAGTGTTTTTGCCTTGAAAGTGATGAAATCCATTTCGTTGGCGCGGATATATTCTTCCAGTTCCGAAGCGCTGTGCGAACGGGCAAAAGAATCGGGGTCTTCGCCATCGGGAAGCAACAGCAATTTCACATTCATATCCTCCTGCAATATCAGGTCAATAGCGCGCAACGACGCTTTGATACCTGCCGGGTCGCCATCGTAAAGCACTGTGATATTGGAGGTGAACCGTTTCACCAACTGTATCTGTTCCACAGTCAATGCCGTTCCCGATGAAGCAACCACATTTTCAATGCCGGCCTGATGCATGGACAAGACATCGGTGTAACCTTCTACCAGGATACATTTATCATTTTGTCCGATACTTTTTTTCGCCTGATAAATCCCGTAAAGGACTTTGCTTTTGTTGTATATTTCCGATTCGGGTGAATTGAGGTATTTGGCTGCTGTTTTATCGGATTTGAGCACTCGTCCTCCAAAAGCGATAACCTTTCCGGAAAGGCTGTGAACGGGAAACATCACCCGTCCCGCAAAACGGTCGAAAACTCCACGTTCGCCTTTGATGCTCAATCCTGTTTCTACCAAAAAATCTTCCTTGTACCCGTCTTTAAGCGCCTTTTTGGTGAAGGCGTCTCGCGCTTCGTGGCTGTAACCCAGTTCAAAGGATTTGATCATGTCTTCGCGAAGACCCCGTTCTTTAAAATAACTTAAACCGATGGCCTTCCCTTCGAGCGTATTGAAAAGTTGATCGTGGAACACACGCGCAGCATAAGCCGAAATCACCATCAGACTTTCGCGGCGGTCGCTCAACTGTTTATCTTCCGGCGTTTGCTCCCTTTCTTCAATGGTGATACCATATTTTTTTGCAAGGTAACGGAGCGCTTCGGGATATGCCAGATGTTCGTGTTCCATGATGAAATTCACTGAATTACCAGCCTTTCCACATCCAAAACATTTAAAAATGTTTTTGGCTGGCGACACAACAAAAGATGGTGTCCGTTCGTTGTGAAAGGGGCAACAGCCTTTGTAGTTGGCGCCATTTCGTTTGAGCGAAACAAATTCACTCACTACATCAACAATACGGGCAGTCTCAAAAATCCGGTCGATCGTAGTTCTGTCTATCATTCCGGCTTTTCAATTTCCTTTTGCTACTTCCAGCGCTTTGGTAGTTGTATAGTACTTGGTAATCATATTGGGCACTTCCCAGCCGGGCAGTTTACCGTCAACTAAATATTGAAGGTAACGTTCTGCCACCTGTCCGAAATGCGCCTCGTGACCGTTGTGGTATTTTTTCGGAACAATAACTTCCCATCCTGTTTCGAGTTTTTTCAGTTCTATTCCGGGAAATTTGGCCTGTACTTTTGCCAGATTTCCGTTAAGCGTTTTTTCGTCCAGATTGGCCACCGGCTCAATGTACAGGGTAGGCACATAACCCTGTTCCGCTCCCTGGCGGATAATCAAATTAGTTTTGGAGCCGCGCAGAATGGAATAATGCGTGTCGCCTGCTCCTTCGGGTGCCATGAAGTTCCATACCACCACAATTTTGGCGTGCACGCCGCGCAGCGTATAGTTGATTTCGCCGTTGGAATACACCTGCAAAATATCGTCGCTGACGTCCTTCTTCAGATAATCGGGATAATCGGGCAAAGCGGTCGACAATGCGAACTGTTCCCTGTTCATGCCTGTTGTCCAGCGTTTTGCCGAAACGATATTCACATCTTTGATATCCAAAATTACTTCCGGAAAACATTCCCATTGCACAAGGTCAACCAGATGCGTGGTGACATCAACGATTCCTTCACCCTGTTGTTCCACATCATAAAACCATGCAGGCCGTTTCAAAGGCGCGCCCGAAACGTATTTGAAAAAGTGATGTACACTTTCCTTGGTCACGGCCGGATTTTCGGGTGTTCCTTTTTCGAGGACGCCGAAGAGTTCGGGCAACATCGAAAACTCGCGCTGCAATTGGGTGGTAATCTCAAACCGTTCGGTCATAATGTCGTAAAGCAATACATTATTTAATTGTGCAGATTCAAACGCCTGTTTGAGGATTTCGAAATTCTGCACATTGATGGCCATTGGCTTATCGGCGAGTACGTTCATCCCGGCGTCAATCGCTTTCTTGATATATTCGGTTTTTTTGCCGTTGTTACCGGCTGTAACCATCACATTGCCTTTCTTTTCGGCAATCATCCTGGCAAAGAAATCGTCGCCGCGATATACTGTTTCATTCCAGCGGGTGGGATTTTCAGCCCGCGTGTTGTAAGCCTCAATTCTTTTGAGATGTTCGTTCAGGTCGTCGCCGTCGGGTGCATATACCAGCACATCAGGATGAACTTGAGGGTACATGTTTTTCTGTACCAGTGCTGCATGGAAATGTCCGGGATCGAGCGTGACTAATTTTACTTCGCCTTCAGCGCCGGTAAACGTCGCTTTTTTGTCTGTTTTGCATGAATAAACTGCTGTCATTGTCAACAATGCTAATACTACGATAGATACTTTATTTTTGATCATGATGGATTAAGTTTTTGAAATTTTGTGTGCAAAAATACAAAGTTTTCCAAGAATAGCATTGCGGTATTTTGTTTTATTTTCTTATTTTTGCAAAAATTTTTTTATGAAACCGGCAGGTAAATATTATAATGTATATCTTGTTGTGCTGGTTATCACCAGCCTGTTTTTTCATTTGCCATGCCATGCACAGGATTCAAATACTCAATTCTGGCTGAATCAAAAACAGACGCAAAGGCAACTTCTTTCTCAATGGAAACCGGACTTTAACTATATATTCAGGTCGAGAGTGGTGATCGACGGCAGTTTGGACCCAGTCAAAGATTGTCACATCATCAACAAAACACAACGAACGGCAACGATCAGCGATGGTTTCGGCGATTTTAGAATCAACGCCAATATCAATGACAGCATTATATTCAGCGCACTCGGTTTCGAAACATTAACGATTGTTATGACTGAAATGATGTATGACTACGGTCAAATCATCAAATTGAAGCCTACCACCTACGAACTGGAAGAAGTAGTTATCCAGCCACTTGTTGAGAAGCCAATCGTTACTAAATGGGAGGTTTATACCCCTCCATTGCCCAATCAGGGAGGAATCAACATACCTACCGGCATCAACCCGGTTACCATGATCTATAATCTGTTCAGCAAGGAAGGCAAGCAAAAAAAGTATTACAAAAAACTTATTGAGAACGAGGCTGATTTTATGCTCATTGGTGAAAAATTCAATGGTCCGGTGGTAGCGCAAATCACAGGGCTGAAGGATGATGAATTAATCAAATTCATGTCCTGGTGCAACTTTTCAAAGGATTTCCTGTTGAATTATTCACCGGAAACAATCAAACGGGCAATCAGGACTAAATATCAGGAATATACAGAAAAGTGAATAATAATCATGACCGAAACAACCATTATTCCGGCGGAAGAGCCGAAACAGAGCACAAATTTCATTCATGCCATCATTGACGAAGATATCCTTAACGGGAAGAACGGGGGACATGTGATTACGCGTTTTCCACCCGAACCGAATGGCTATCTGCATATTGGACATGCAAAATCCATTTGCCTGAACTTTGGCACAGCACGCAAGTACAACGGCAAGTGCAACCTCCGTTTCGACGATACAAATCCTGTGAAGGAGGAAATCGAATATGTAGACGCCATCAAAGAAGATATCCAATGGCTTGGATTTCAATGGGATGCAGAATATTATGCTTCAGACTATTTCGAACAGTTGTATCAATGGGCGATTATGCTGATCCACAAAGGGAAAGCATACGTATGCGACCTCACACAGGCAGAAATTGCACGCGACCGCGGTACACCTCAAAAGCCGGCTACACCCAGCCCTTATCGCGATCGTCCAATGAAAGAAAATCTTGAACTGTTCGAGCGAATGCGTAAAGGTGAGTTCCCCGACGGAACCAGAACGCTGCGTGCCAAAATCGACCTTGCATCGCCCAACATGCACATGCGCGATCCGGTGCTGTACCGTATTCTCCACGCCGACCATCATCGAACGGGCAGCAACTGGTGCATCTATCCGATGTACGACTATGCGCACGGACAAAGCGATTCCATCGAAGGAATCACACATTCCATCTGCACTCTGGAATTTGAAGTGCACCGGCCACTCTATGACTGGTTCATCAAAGAACTGGAAATACATGCTCCGCAACAGATTGAGTTTGCCCGTCTGAATATCGACTATACCGTAATGAGCAAGCGTAAACTGCTTGAGTTGGTGAAAAACAATTATACGGCTGGTTGGGACGACCCGCGTATGCCTACCATTTGCGGGCTTCGCCGTCGCGGCTATACGCCCGAATCCATCCGGAACTTTGCCGAAAAGGTTGGCATCGCCAAACGTGACAACATGATCGAACTGTCGCTGCTGGAATTTTGCATCCGCGAAGACCTGAACAAAAGGGCTGCCCGCGTGATGGGCGTACTCAATCCGCTGAAAGTGGTCATCACCAATTTCCCTGAAGGAGAGGTGGATATGCTTGAAGCCATCAATAATCCTGAAGACGAAACGATGGGTACACGCCAGATACCGTTCACCCGTGAAATATATATCGAACGCGACGATTTCATGGAAAACCCGCCGAAGAAATATTTTCGTCTGGCTCCGGGAGCGGAAGTGCGGTTGCGGTATGCTTACCTGATTACCTGCAACGAAGTTGTAAAAGATGCCAGTGGAGAGATTGTTGAACTTCATTGCACTATCGATCCTGCCTCCCGTGGCGGTCAATCGCCCGATGGCCGAAAAGTGAAAGGCACCATCCACTGGGTATCAGAACAACATGCCGTTCCCGTAGAAGTACGCCTTTATGACAGATTATTTTCCGTACCCAATCCCGACAACGTCCCTGAAGGCGTTGATTACAAAGACAACCTGAATCCCGATTCGTTGAAAACGGTTGCCGCTTTGGTAGAACCTTGCTTGAAAGATGCAAAACCTGAAACAGGCTATCAATTCGAGCGGCTGGGATACTTTTGTCTTGACCCCGATACAACTGCTGACCGGTTAGTTTTTAACCGTACAGTAACATTGAAAGATTCGTGGGCAAAACAGAATCAGTAGGTTTTTCTTTTCGACATGAAAACAGTATTGCTCCATAGTTGTTGCGCCCCCTGTTCTGCGGCAATTATTGAGTGTTTGCTTGCGGCAGATATACGTCCTGTGCTTTTTTATTTCAATCCAAACATTTATCCGCAGGCAGAATACGAAATCCGTAAAGCGGAACTGACACGGTATGCTCTTTTGCAGGGAGTTGAAGTAATTGACGGTGATTATGACCACGATAATTGGCGGCAGCATGCTATTGGATTTGAACATGAACCGGAACGAGGCGAACGATGTCTGCTCTGTTTCAAAATACGGTTGCTGGCAACTGCCAGTTTGGCTAAGAAAAACAGTATTACTCTGTTTGCTACCACTCTGGCCTCATCGCGCTGGAAAAGCCTCGAACAGATTTCCCGGGCAGGTCACTGGGCGGCTACACAATATGATGGCGTAGCGTTTTGGGAAAGAAACTGGCGCAAAGACGGCTTAAGCGAACGTCGTAATCAACTTTTGAAAGAAAACGGATTCTACAACCAGCAATATTGTGGTTGTGAGTACAGTATGAGGTGAATATTATTTCTGCTCCTTCACCGGTACGCTGAAGTAGAAAGTCGATCCCTTCCCCTGCTCGGACGTAAACCAGATTTTACCGCCAATGGCTTTCACGAAATCGGCGCACAACACCAGTCCCAATCCTGTGCCACTTTCATTGTTGGTTCCACGCTTGCTCTTGGTTTCGGAGAGTTTAAACAGTTTATCCTGTACTTCTTTAGGCATTCCTGTACCGGTATCCTTTACGGAAATGACCAACATATCATCCGACATTTTTGCGTCGAGTGCTACTTCTCCTTCAGCGGATGTATATTTGAGGGCATTAGTGGTCAGGTTGCGAACCAACACAGAAAACATATCCTTGTCGGCGAAAATTCGATAACTGTCAATACGATTGACAAGCCTTATCTTTTTATTGGCAGCAATGCCTAACAATGTATCAGTAACAACACGGCTTCCTTCCTGTGCATTGAAATATACTGGAGACGGCACCATACCCTGCATCTGGCTTTTCGACCAGCGAAGCAGATTGTCTAAGAGGCTATAGGTATCGTCGACGCGGTTGGTAATATCTTTGAGTAACTGGGCCTGCATTTCGGCATTTAGCATGTTGGCCATTTTGAGCATGGATACTAATGCACCCATTGGGCCTCGGAGGTCATGGGCCACTACGGAGAATAGTTTGTCCTTGACCGTATGCAGTTGTTTCAATTCCCTGTTCTTTTCAACGGTTTTTCTGTAGAAGGATATCGTCAGGCCAAGCAGTACAAGAATTATTGCCAGCAATACCGACAGTGACCAGATAAACATTCTTAGATTTTTTCGTGACGCTTGCAAGTTTTTGTTTTCAATTTTTTTCTCATTGAAATCATGCCACATTCTCATTCGTCCTATATCGTCCATTCTTCTGGCTTTACTGAGACTGTCGGATACTTGATGATATTCTTTGTAAATTTCCAGTGATTTTTTATGATTGCCTTTGCTGGCTTCCACCACTGACCGGCTACGAAGCAGAATCAGTCTTGATTCATCCATTTCTAATGGTGATTTCAGGGCTTTTTTCATGTAATAATCCGCCGAGTCAATCCGGTTCAACATAGCGTATGCCTCAGCAAGCAGACTATATGTTTCAGACATGACCATCATTTCGTTTGCCTCAAACTGTTTGCGTGTAAGGTGCAGATATTTTAACGCTTCACGGGGACGGTTTGTCCTGATATATTTATCTCCACAATTTGCTGATATTACATAAGTAATTTCATGATTTAATGGAAGGGCTTTATCAAATAACTCCAAGAAACGATTCAGTGTTTCCTGATCATCTTCATCAAATTCTGCATCCCGAAGAAGCATCTCTGCCCATATTTCAATTGACAGCACTTCATTTTTTTCCTTATCGTTCCATTCGTTTTCTTTGGTCAGTTCCGCAGATAATTCCAATACTTTTCTGGCATAAAATGCAATATTTTCCCTGTCGTAGACTCCATAATACAAGTTCATCAGATTACGGTAAACCTTCCATAGATTTTTTTTGTCATTATGTTTGATGAACAATTCTTCAGCATTCCTGTAATTGTCATGTGCTTCGATGATTGCATCTGTGACCTGATAGTATCTTGCCAGGGCAATGTATGCTTCGCCTTCTTTTGCGCCGGCGTTATGTGTCAGTTTGAGCGCATCCATGGCATGTGTCCTGCACTTTGCGGTATCTGCTCTCAAGTAGTATTCGTATGACAAATCTATGTGTGTTTTCGCCCTGTCTACATTATTGCTCCTAAGGGAAGATAAAGCCTGTTTGTATTTCAGGCTCTGTTCGAGGCTGTCTAATTTTTTTTGTGATATTTGGGCTGAAAGGGTAGCGCACAAACACCAACTTAAAAAAAAGGCAAAAAACTTTTTCATTTTCATTACATTATATGATTTTCTTTACAATTATTGAGATATTATATAATATATTGTATACGCAAATTTTTCAATAAAGTTACCATTTCTTTTGAGGGGATTTCAAATAGTCGTAAAAGAATACTTGCATCTGGATTGAATGCGTCAAACGTTTATGAGGTTACAATGACACAAATATTTGTAGAGACGGGGCGTGCCCCGTCTAAATATGCGATATATTCTGCTTTAGACGGGGCACGCCCCGTCTCTACAAATGTAGACGAAAAACGATTTTGTCATTCGCGTTCTGAACCATCAAAACTCGAACTCAGAATCGACAATTCCTTTATTAATAACCACTTCTATTACCTTCATATCGATTGTCTGCGGACCAACTGCCATTTTCCGGTTAACGGGAATTTTTACACCGTCAAAATCGGTATAATCTTCATACGAAACTGATACCGCGCCTTGAGGGGTGGGAGTAATCTCTTTGATTTTTAATCCGGTTTTCACGTCGAAGTAAACAACGGTGGCCGTTCCGTTGGGTTTGGATATGTTCATTTTGTACGCTTCTTTTCCGTCTACATCATCCACTGAAACCAACTCAAGATTATTGGAATTTTCGAGCATTTTCAGTTCAGGGAACATATCAGCGCCTTCTTTCAATTCATTAGCCTGTTCGCCTTCAAGAACCTGTTCGCCCATCATGGACTTAACTTTTCCTTTTTCGCCGTTAAATACTTGCAGGGACAGGATGTTACCCATCATTTTTTGCTCAATCTTGACTTTATTCGGTGCTTTCTGAAGGGAAACCATTTCGATTTCCATTCCCTGTACCGACATTTTACTGACTGTTTTCATGTCGCGTACATCGCGTAAAGCCTTTTCGCCGCCAATAGCATTTATATACGCCTGAATAACAGTTTTTGGAGTAACGTTGGCAGATATTCCTGTGGAAATCACTTCTTTACCGTAAAAATTATATTCAGTTACTTCACCTGCAGGCGAGAAGACTTTCATCGGTTCCCTGATAGCGGAAACATTGCCTACTGCCAAAATTACCGCCTGGCCGGGACGAAGATATTTATTGGACATCTCTTTGACATCCTGGGGTGTAACAGCTGCCAGTTTTTCGAGATAGGTCTCGTAGTAATCAGCGGGAAGATTGTATCGTTCGATGTTCAGGGCAAAACGGGCAATGGTTTGAGGGTCTTCCAGCGACCTGGAAAAACTGCCGGTCATCATGTTTTTTGTCAGATCAATGTCGTCAGCGCTAACCAATTCGTTGCGCATGATGTGCATTTCTTTCAATATTTCGTGCAAAGCGCTGTCGGTAACCGAAGTTCTTACTTCCGCAGAGGCGCGGAAACTTCCCAAACGCTTATCCGGATTGAGAGTTGAATATGCTCCATAAGTAAATCCCTTGTCTTCACGAAGATTCCGAAACAGTTTGGCGTTGAATGAGCCACCCCCTAAAAGACCGTTCATTACGCTTACCTTAATGGCATCGGGATGTCCGGGTGTAAGTTTAACCGTATGGGATACATAAATTGATGACTGAACAGCGCCGTCTTTGTTGGCAATGAGCACTTTTGGAGCGGTAAAATCTTTCGGATAATCGTAAACATGTTTGGGCACATCCTGCTTTTTCCACTGTTTATCGAAATGTTTTTCAGCCTGTTTTTTGGCTTCTGAAACGGTTATATCTCCCACTATCACAAGATAAGCCACGTTGGGGCGAAAATAGGTGTTGTGATATTTTTTCAGCGCATCCACTGTAATATTGTCCAACGTTTCTTCGGTAATTAATTCGCCGTAAGGGTCATTCTGTCCGAAAAGTAACGTTTTCAAGACATTGTCGGCAATGGACGACGGCGAGTCCTTTTCTACTTGCAGCGATGTTTTCATCTGTGTAATGGCTTTATCCAATTCATCCTTCGGAAAAACGGGATTAAGAAGAACGTCTGACATGATTTCCAACAGTTTGTCGCTGTGTTTTTTCAACGAGCGGGCATAAATGCCATTGGAATGGGGTGACAAAGTTGCGCCTATAAAATCTACCGCTTCATCTATTTGCGCTTTGGTTTTGGTGGTTGTTCCGGTTTTCATGAGGTTGCCCGCCAACGTTACATATCCTGCGGCATTTCCTTCAAGGATAGGGTCAAGTTCCAATGTAAGACTGTACGAAACTGCAGGGATTTTTTTATTTTCAACTACAAAGACTTTCAGTCCGTTGGACAGTGTGAATTTTTCGGGTTTACCGATGTTGATTTTCGGTGCAGGTCCCGGCGCAGGAGCAACCGATCTGTCTATTTGAGCCGATAATGCGGTAACCGCAAATATAAATGTGAGGAGTGAAAAAATACGTTTCATTATTTCTAAAATTATGAATTATGAGTTATGAATGTGCTTATCTTTTAGGCATATAATACAATACAACGCGATTATCTGCGCGGAAATATTCGTTGGCTACACGACGAATATCCTCGCGTGTCACGGCCATATATCTTTCAAGTTCTTTGTTAATTAAGGAGGTATCTCCAAAATAGGTATAACAGGTAGCAAGATTTTCGGCAATAGCCGCCATTCGTTGATTTTCGCTAATTACTTGGTTTTCAAACTGATTTCTTAATTTTTGAAACTCCTTTTCCGGAATCAGTTCTTTTTTTACTTTATCAACTTCTTTGTCAATTGCCTTTTCCAGAACATCGGGGGCTATTCCCATGTTGGGTAAAGCCAGCATAATATTTAAGAAAGGTTCCTTTATGGGAAGAGGTATGGAATTAACCTGTAAAGCCAACTGCTGTTTGTCAACCAGTTCACTGTAAAGCCTTGAACTTTCACCTTCCGACAAAAGCGTACTCAACATGCTCATGGCATAAAAATCGCTGGTGTTCATTGCCGGTGAACGATATGCCTGAAGAATCAACGGAAGTTGAACATTGTCAAAAATGGTGTCGCGTATTTCGCCTTTCAGCGGTGGCTCAATAATTTGCCTGTAAGTATTGATCTTTTTTCCTTTCGGAATTTCAGAAAAATACTTTGCAACCAATTGTCTTGTCCGGTTGATGTCGATATCGCCTGCGATGGTTAAAACGGCATTGTCGGGAACATAAAATGTGTCGTAAAACTCTTGGAACTCTTCGTCTAATGCCGCCTTAATGTGTTCGGCATCGCCGATAACATGCCAACGATAGGGATGGACAGTAAACGCCCTTTTCAGCGTTTCGCTCAACATGGTTCCGTATGGCTGGTTATCAATCGATTGCTTTTTCTCTTCTATAACCACCTGCTTTTGAGTTTGTATACCCACAGAATCGACAGTTGCATGCAACATGCGTTCCGATTCCAACCACAAACCCAACTCCAACTGGTTGGAAGGGAAAAGTTCAAAATAATAGGTACGGTCGAACATCGTATTGGCATTCAATGCGCCACCCGCCCGTTCCACATATTTTGGGTATTCGCCGCGTCCAATGTTTTTAGTCCCTTCGAACATCAAATGCTCGAAAAAATGCGCAAACCCTGTCCTGTCGGGTTTTTCATGCTTCGACCCTACATTGTACATTACAGATACAACAACGATTGGTGTTTTTGTATCTTGATGAAGAATGACATGCAGCCCGTTATCGAGCTTAAATTCAGTAAATTCGATTTTCACCGCCTGGGCAAAAACCGTTACAACCGCTGCCAATAGCAAAAACATCAGCAGGGTTACTCGCTTTTTTGATTTCATATTAAAAACTTTAATGTATTAAAAATGAGAGAAATATTTATAAAAATGACTATGCAATGTTAAATATTTTTTTTGAATAGTTTGAAAAATATTTTTCCCTTTAATGATTTTGCCAAAATAATACTGTTTTTCTTGTAAAATCATTACTTTTGCGACCGATTTCCTCAAAACAAGATTGAAACCGTGAATATATCTGAAACCGAGAATACAATACTGAAAGTATTGGCTTATTGTTTTGTGCCGCTTTCGTCGCGCGACGTGGCCAAAATTCTGGAAAACCAGATGCGGCCGATGGAAGTGGTAAAAGAATACAACTCGTTGCGCGATAAGGGATTTTTGATATCAAAAGGAACTGATACGGTAATAAGGCCGGACATCGCCCTTCCCATACTGGTAGACGCATTAAAAGATAAAAATTTTTCTGTATTAATTCCCGCAATATCAAAATATGAAGCGAACTATAAATTTTCATATACTGCATTTCGTCATTTGAGAAATGTGATTGTAAAACACTATCATGATAAAATAATTGAGTTTGATTCTATTACACTCTTGAATGTTCGCAATTCAATCGCATATTTATTCGAATATCTGGAACCTGTTGCCGGCGACGGGGAATTTGACTGGTTGTTTCAGGCAATAGGCGAAAGGGCTTTGTATGGGATGCTCAACATCAAATTGCTGGATATCCGGGCGGATTTGCTGCCGATGGACAAAATTTTACATTTCGATCAAAAGTTAAAAGAAATTCCGGATGTGGTGGTTGAAGGCAATTCGAGCAACATGATTTTTGCCAGCAATCTCATGCTCGACGGACAATTTGAGCAAATGGAAACCTACATTGCAAAATTCCCTGATCATTATAAAAAAACAGCGATGGGCGCTGCTATTCACGCTTTGTACAAGGGTGATGCTGCAAAAGCATTTAAAATGTTGCATCATACAATGGCGTCGAAAAAAAGAACAGAAATGTTCGTCAACTACGAAATTTTCTACGCCGCATATTACATCCTGTCTTTGTTGGGAATGGATGCAGAACAATATACGGGCGAAGCAAACATGATGCTCGAAAGAAAGGGAACAAGTTTCAATTATGCTGAAATCATTGCCTCAACGATGATGTATCATGCTCTTGGCGACCAGAAATTTGCAGAGGAAGCCATGTCGCGCGCTGAATATTTTTCCAACTCCGTTAGCAGTTTAGACTTGATTTTCATGTTCATTGCCGCATGTTTTACCGAAACAAAGTTACACAGCCGGTATTTGCAGGCAGGCGAAACATTGCTCAAAAGGGCTATGACCAACGGCTACAAACTCCTTGCGCTCGAATTAGCCTTTGCCTTGTCGAAAATTTACCAAAATACTGAATTTGAAAAACATTACATATCGCTTTCAAAGGAACTGAACCTGCTTCCGGTATTATCGCGCAAGCAGCGTCTCGAAAGTTGGGAACTGTCGTTGAACAACCTGATGGGTGTAATGACGATGATTTCGCCGGGAGGAAGAACAAAAACCGGAAAGGAATCGCGCATCGTATATTATATTGATCCTGTAAAACGTATTGTTCAACCCACCCTGCAAACCTCCACGCCAACCGGCGCATGGACGAAAGGCCGTAACATAGCGCTCAAACGGTTGAAAGCGCAGGATGTGGAAGGCATGTGCGAACAGGATTATCGCATTGCCGCCACTATCCAAAAGGACGAACATTATGGCTGGGGTGATAACGCATTCGGTTTTTCAGAAGATGTGTGGCCAGCCCTTGCAGGACATCCGTATCTGTTCATGGTCAGCAATCCGGATGTTCCAGTAGAATTGATCAAGGCACAGCCGACGGTAACAGTAGAAGAAACCGGTAAGGGATTGGCGTTGAAAACCGATATTGATCCTGGCGACACTAAATTTGTCATCCACAAGGAAACCAATACACGCTATAAACTAATCAGCATTGATATCCGTCAACGTGCCATTCTGCAAGCCATCAACAAGGGAACGATGGTGATTCCTCCCGAAGGAAAAGAAAAATTAGTGCAGGTGCTCGAAAATTTAAGCGAATATTTCACCATCCACTCAGATATGGTGGAAACCCGTCGGGGAACGCGCACCATCGAGAGCGATCCTCGTATCAGGATACAACTTATCCCATTGGGTAACTCTCTGAAAGCGGATCTATATGTGAAACCGTTCGGGACAGTTCCACCCTACTGTAAACCGGGCGCAGGCGGGCAAAATCTAATCGGCATGGTAGGTAATGAACGTTGCCACGTGAGCCGCGACCTGAAAGCCGAATTACGCCATGCAGAAACTATTCTTGAGGAAATACAGCAAAACATCGCTATCGACGCTTCGCAGGAGCCTATCGTTTTTGATGATCCGCGCGACAGTCTCTTTCTGCTCGAAATCCTTTCGCGTTATCAGGATATTGCCGTTGTGGAATGGCCGGAAGGAGCGCGTTTCAAAGTTAGCAGATCGGTTTCCATGAGAAATCTGAACCTGGAAGTGAAGGGAGTGGATTACTGGTTTGAAATGGATGGCAACCTTCAAGTGGACGAAAACACGGTGCTATCACTAAAAAAATTACTCGAATTAAACGCCCGTTCACACGGAAAATTTATTGAATTAGGCGAAGGTGAATTTCTCGCTCTTAGCTCCGACCTGAAAAAACGTTTGGACGAATTACAAAGTTATACCGATATTTCCGGCCAATATACCAGAATGAACCGCTTTGCTTCCCTGCCGCTCATGGAACTGTTCGAGCAGGCAGGATCGTTCAGGGCTGATCAAAAATGGGAGGAATTTCGGAAAAAATTGGAAGCCGTTGAAGAAATCCACCCGGCAATACCCATTACACTTCAGGCGGAACTGCGACCCTATCAGGAAGAAGGTTTCCGTTGGCTGGAACGGCTCTCTGAATGGGGCGCCGGCGCTTGTCTTGCCGACGACATGGGATTGGGAAAAACCGTGCAGGCGCTGGCATTACTGCTAAACCGCGCCAATTTGGGAGCAGCGCTGGTGGTTTGTCCGGCGTCGGTGGTACCTAACTGGGTAAGCGAAACCAACCGTTTTGCACCCACTCTGAATGTCGTGCTGCTCACGCAGGACAACCGCAGGGAAACGCTCCGGAAAGCAGATGCTTTCGATCTGGTAATCACCACCTACGGTTTGATGCAGTCGGAAGAAAAACTTTTTGCACTTGAAAAATGGGCGACAGTGATACTCGACGAGGCGCACGCCATCAAGAATTTCCACACCAAGACTTCCAAAGCAGCCATGAATTTGGATGCGGATTTCCGGTTAGTAATGACAGGAACGCCCGTACAAAATCATCTTGGCGAAGTTTGGAATCTGTTTCATTTCATCAATCCCGGTTTGTTGGGCACATTACAGCAATTCACCGACCGTTTTGTGAAAACCGGCGAACAGGGCGCCAAACGCCTCAAAAAGTTGGTTGCACCTTACATCCTGCGACGCACAAAGAACAGTGTGCTTGAAGAGTTACCGCCAAAAACCGAAATCGTGAAACAGGTAGAACTGTCAGACGAAGAACGGATATTTTATGAAGCCATTCGCCGGCAGGCAATTGAAAATCTGCGCGACGCTACCGGTCCTGCCGGTCAGCAACATTTGAGAGCGCTGGCTGAAATTACCCGTTTGCGGCTGGCCTGTTGCCATCCTGCTTTGGTGGAACCCGATTTGAACATTTCCTCATCCAAACTGGCTGCATTCGTAGAAATTGTGGACGAACTGCGCAGCAACAACCACCGTGCATTAGTATTCAGTCAGTTCGTGAAACATTTAGCCATCATACGACGGGAGTTGGACGAACGAAAAATCAAATATAAATACCTCGACGGCGCAACTACTTTGCCCGAACGGGAACGGAATGTTCGAGATTTTCAGGCGGGCGAGGGCGAACTGTTCCTCATCAGTTTGAAAGCAGGCGGTCTGGGTATCAACCTCACAGCCGCCGACTATGTAATCCACCTCGACCCGTGGTGGAACCCCGCCATTGAAGATCAGGCTTCCGACCGCACACACCGCATCGGGCAGAAACGCCCGGTCACCATTTATCGCCTGGTTTCGCAACATACCATCGAAGAAAAAATCATCCGCCTGCACCACACCAAACGCGACATTGCCGACCGGTTGCTCGAAGGCGCCGACGCTCCGGGAAAACTGTCAACGGAAGAACTGTTTAAGTTGATTATGGAGTGAAAACTGTTCGATTTCGAACAGTAAGTGTTCGAAATCGAACAGTTTTAAAAACATCAAAAAAACACATCTTCTTGATAATTAAATATTTAAAAGTTTGGCACGGCTTTTGTATGTATTTTGGTAAGAAATAAATTTTATCAACCAAAAAAAGTTAAAAGCCATGAAAAAGATAATTCAAATGATCCTTACAGGGATAATGATCGTGCCAGTGAGCCTGAACGCTCAAGACACCAAAACCATAATCGGACTAATGATTCTGATCGTTCACGCGGCGATATTTCTTCCGATTTTGTATGCCTTAGTGGAAAGTGTGTATTCAGCGTTAATCAAAAACATGCTGAAAGTGTCGGGGAAAAAGATGCAGGTTTGTAAAAAACCATTATCTTTGACCATTCAAAAAAAACAAAAATCAGAGTAATCACAACAATCAAAAAATCATAGTAGTAATCACAACAATCAAAAAAATAATAGTATGGATCGCATTATCAAAAAGAAAAAATGGACGCCAAAAAAGATCGCCTTAATAGGTGGAGGCGTCGCCTTAGTTGCCCTCATCGTGTTCGTCATCGTAAGCACTTCGGGCAAGTCGAAACTGAACGTAGACGTGGAACGCATGACCATTGCGCAGGCAAAAGTTGCTACGTTTACGGAGTTTATCCCTGTAACGGGCATTGTGCAGCCCATATCGACCATCTTCCTCGATTTGCAGGAAGGAGGCCGTGTGGAGGAAATATTTGTGGAAGACGGCGCAGTGCTCAAAGCAGGACAACCCATCCTGAAATTGGGAAATACATCTATGGAGATGCAAATCGTCAACCAGGAAACCTCTGTGTATAACACGTTGATGCAGATGCAACTTGCAGAAATTAATGCAAGGCAAAATACCGTCAACAAACAAACCCAAATGGTGGATATGAACAATATGTTAAAAGAATCAAAACGTAAGTTCGATCTGGCTTCCAAACTGTATGAATCTAAGACCATAGCGTTTCAGGAATATCAGGAAGCAAAAAATAATTACGAATATATGCTGGAAAAAAAGAATCTGGTAATGGAAATACTGAAACAGGATTCTGTGGCTACGGCGCAACAGATGGCGCAAAACAGAGAATCGTACATGCAACAGAAAAGAGCATTGGCGCTGATGCAGCGTAAATTTGACGATCTTACCGTTCGCGCTCCTGTCGAAGGACAACTCACCTCGCTGGATGCCGAAATCGGGCAGAGCAAAAGTCAAGGTTTGCGTATCGGTCAGATTGACGTACTGAGCGGTTTCAAAGTGCGGGTGGATGTGGACGAACATTACATCACGCGCGTCTATCCAGGATTAGAAGGCAATTATCGGCGCGGCGACAGCATATATACATTGAAAATCCAAAAGGTATATACGCAGGTTACTTCCGGGCGTTTTGCAGTAGATATGCTGTTCAAAGGCGTCGTGCCTGACAATATCCGCCGGGGACAGTCGTTGCAGATACGCATTGCGCTCAGCGATGAAACTGAAGCGCTGATCATCCCGCGTGGCGGTTTCTATCAGCAAACAGGCGGAAACTGGATTTTCAAACTCAACAAGGAAGGCAACAGGGCGTATCGCACTGAAATCCGCATCGGACGGCAAAATCCTGACTTTTATGAAGTGTTGGACGGCCTGCAATCTGGCGACCGCGTAGTGACCAACAGTTACGAAAACTACGGGGAAGTACAGGAATTAGTTATCAAGTAACTGAATAATTGTAATAACTGAATAACTGACCTGCTGGGTCTTCCAGACCCGGTAGGTCTATTTTATATCTCATCCAGATATCTATCCTCTTCAGCCCGTATTTTCAACTGTTCTTCAGCAGTTGAATCCTTATAACCACACAAATGGAGCACCCCGTGTACCATGACACGTAATAATTCGTTACGGAAATTCACCCGATATTCTTTTGCATTTGCTTGAACGGTATCAATGCTGATGTACATTTCGCCGGATATGGTATCGTTTGTTGAGTTGTCGAATGTTATAATGTCAGTATAATCATCATGTTGCAGGTATTTCTTATTGAGGTCGAGAATGATTTCATCCGACACAAAAATAAAAATTAATTGACCCGTTTGTTTCTCTTTTTTTTCTACTACCTGCTTGAGCCAGTGTGCTATTTTACGTTTTCCTTCAAGCTGAAAGGAAACCCCATCGGAAAAAAAACGAATGGCCAAAGTTTATTTCTTCAAAAGGAAAAATGTCATTCTGACCAAACTTCCATTGTTTTCAAATTCAATTATATCCGACAACTTTGACATGAGAAAAACACCTCGTCCACTCATGTTTTCCACGTTTTCCGGGGAAGTTGGATCGGGAATATTATTATAATCAAATCCCGGACCTTCGTCTACTACTGTCAGAAGAATTTTTTGGTCGTCCTTCTCGAAAACAATTTCTACCTGTTTTTTGTCATCAAGCTTGTTCCCGTGTGTGATTGCATTATTGGCAGCTTCGAGCGCAGCGATTAAGAGATTGCCATACACGTCATGATCAATATTGCAACTTGCCGAAAAATCGTCTACAAACTTTTCAACCAAGTGCAAACTATCTGTTTTTGATAATATTTTCAATCTTTCCTTCATTGACAAATCTATTATGTTTATATTATACTACTTTTACAATAAAAAGTTTCAGTTTCTGAAAAAAAATATGCTTTTTTACTATAAATGGGTGAATTTAAATTATCTTGATACATTTTTTTTAATTTTTGCTTATCCATAGTTCAGGGTTTAGTTTTTCGGGATTTGGTTTATTGGCGTCCCATATTTCGAAGTGCAATACTGCTGTGTTTGCGCCTCTTTCAGTATAAACCTTGCCAATGGGCTGTTTAGATTTGAGCTTTTCGCCTTTTTTTACTATTACATTCACCAGGTATGCATATACAGTGAAGTAATTTCCATGTCGAACCAAAACGGTCATATTGTTGCCCGGTATAAGTATTACATCCCTTACCTCGCCATCAAAAACAACTCTTACATCTGATCCGGCCACCGTAGTAATGTCAATACCGTTGTTGTACAATTGAATGTTCTTAGAAAACGGACGGGGATTGATGCCAAAAAATTCAGTAATAGTACCTCTTTCGGTAGGCCAGGGCAATCGTCCCTTGTTGCCTCTGAAATTATCGGAAATCAATCGTTCGTCGGGTGTTAATCTGTCGGAAATATTTGTTGAATTGTTGTTGCGTTTTCTGATTTCAGCGGTGACAAGTTTCTGAATTTCAGCCTGTAATCTTTTTTCTTTTTGTTGTTGCGCTGTCAACTGGTTTCTCAATGTTCGTTCCTTTGACCTTAAATTGGCCAGTTCCCTGTTTTGCTCTACTTTAATGGTTTCCAATCTTTTGCTTTCATGAATTTGTTCGGCAAGGAGTTTTTCTTTTTCGTTTTTATGAGTAGCCAATTGCGTGATCACAGCCTGTAATTCATCTTGTCTGGTTTTGATTTCAGCGACCTGCTTTTTGCGGTATTCGCTGTATTGCTGGAAATATTTCATGCGACGGTATGCCTCGTTGAAATCTCTTGCAGATAACACGAATACCAATTTGTTGTTTTGTCCCCTGTTTTTGTATGCCTGGAATACCAGGCGTGCGTATTCAGTCTTCATTTTTTCAATTTCATTGTTCATCCTGCTTATTTTGGCCGTTGTTTCGCTTATCTGCCGTTCGGCAAATGCAATCTCGGCATTGATGCCGCTGATGAGCCGGATAAATTGCTTTTCCTGTACGATCAGCAGATTAAGTTTATCAACTGATTTACTCCGGTTTTTTTCTGTTTCATTCAGGAAATGGGTCGTTTCCTCAATTTCCTGTAATGTTCTTCTCCGTTGTTCTTCCAAACTCTGGCGCGATTGTGCATGAACGCCCAGTGTCAACAGGAAAGCGAACAACAGTAAGATCAAAAACCAACGATATGAATATAAACAGTTCAAACGATTTACAAAATTCGGCACAAAGTTAATAAAATTTGTTTTGATATTCAACTATTTTGTATATACGTTTCATCAAAGGGTACGTAATTGCAGTCGCTGTAAATCCACCCAAAACATCCACAAGGTAATGCGCCTTGATATAAACGGTTGACAACACGAGTATTACGAACAACGGCAAAGCATACTTCAATAAAATCCGGCAATGCTGCGCAACAAAAATTATCACAGTAAAACTGATGCCAATATGCGAACTGGGAAAGGCGCCGGTGGGTCTTTCGCCGGCGGCTTGCAGAAAATGCATCAGATTACAGAAGAGATAACCTTCGGTAACCTCGTTTAGCGGCGGTGGAAAATAAAATTGCGGCCCCGTTACAGGGAAAATGACAAATGCAATGTAGTATAGATAGAACGAACAGACAAACAAAAAAATAGCCCAGTTAATCAATTCTTTACAGAAAAAATAGCACCATAGCGCCGTACCGAAAAAGATGAAATAGTAGGAAAAATATCCGAAATACATCAATTCACTAAACCATGGCCACGGCATTCGTTTACTGAATTCAAGGCTCGGCTGGCAACCGAAAAACAGTTGGTCCGCTTTAACAAACTGATGGTCTAAATTATCGAATATGAAGTTGTTGAAATAATATGTTTCGGGATACCAAAAACTCAATAATACGAAAGGCAAGAAATAGCGGATAAATCCAATAACCGGATTCCTGCCGGTGTTGTGTAATCCTGCCAGCAAAAGTATCAGAACGACAACCCCAAAACGGATACCGAAATGAATCATGGGCGCTTCCAGTCTGTCGACAAAAAACGCAAGATAGACAGCCGTAATCAGGATATACGCCAGTGTGACTATCTCAACGGGAAGTAATTTTAACCAATTCCACATCATATATTATAATTGTCCTTCGCGGTATACAATCGCCGTCGCCTGTCAAGCCGTGCGCCAGATGCGGCGGCAGAAACAGGCGGGCTTTATCGCCCATGCGCATCTGCAAAACACCTTCTTCAAGACCGGCTTCCACTTCGCCGCGTCCCAAACGGAATATTTTCTGTCCCAACTGTTCTGACGAGTAACAAACCGTGCTGTCTAACAGCAGTAAAGTATATTCCAGTGTTGCTGTCTTTCCCGTGGTTGCCTTTTCACCTTGTCCATTCCGGTAAATCATGTACCATAACCCTGATTCTGTGGGATTCAATTTCCAGCCCATTCGTTCGGCATACGCTTTGATCGTTTCGGCGTCTTCTTCCACTAATTCCTGATTAACACGCATCAGTATTTCCTTTTTTTGACGTTCAATTTCAGTCTTGTCCTGCACCGGTTGCTGGGTGTTGTAGGAACGGCCACAGGAAAATAATAGAATAACTGAATAACTGAATAACTGAACCTTAAGCACACCAAAATTCAAAAATTCAAAAAATCCAAAAGATTTGAATCTTTGTCCTGAATCAAGTTCAGGATTTGAATCTTTGAACGGCGAAGCCCTCAACGAAGTTAATCCTTGAACGGCGAAGCCCTCAACGAAGTTAATCCTTGAATTTTCACTCTTCATCATTCAATTCTTTTTCGTACAAAGGTAATAATTCTCGAAATTGCTGTAACAATTCGTTCATTGGTTTTTTCGAATCACCGCCGGCTGCATTCAGATGTCCGCCGCCACTGTAATGTTTCCTTGAGAAATCGTTAACTGAAAAATTGCCTTTTGAACGGAATGATATTTTCACTTTATCTTCCTTCTCGAGGAAAAAAGCCGAAAACCGGATGCCTTTGATGGAAAGCGGCAGGTTGACAAAGCCTTCGGAATCGCCTACCACAAATCCGTATTGTCCCTGTTCGTCAAGGTTCAGACTTATCAATGCAGCGCAATATTGCGGAAAAACTTCCATCTTTTCGTTCAGGCAATAACCCATCAGCCGCATACGACCTTCAGTATAGTTGTCATACACCTTGTCGTATATTCCCGCACGGTCGATGCCGTAGCCCATTAACTCGGCAGCCACTGAAAAGGTTTGTTTACCGGTACTCCGGTAACAGAAACTTCCGGTATCAGTCATAATTCCCGTGTAGAGGCAGGTGGCAATGTCGCGGTCAATCAATCCGGCATCCCATTGTTTCATCATGCAAAAAAGCAGTTCGCAGGTGGAACTGACTTCGGTTTCGGAAAAAATATATTTGGAAGGCAGTTCTGGCGCAAGATGGTGGTCGATGAGTACACGCACCGCCTTGCACTGGTAAAGAGAACGCGACATGTCGGCGCTGCGTTTGAGGTGGTTATAGTCCAGATGAAAAATATATTCCGTTTTTTCAATCAATTCCTCCGCTAAAGGTTTTTGACGCATGTAGTTCACCACCACCGAATTGGACGGCAACCAATGCAGAAATTCAGGATAATCGTTGGGTGTAATCACACTAACATCATGTCCCTGCTTTTTTAGAAAATGGTACAAGGCTAATGAAGCGCCCATCGCATCGCCATCAGGCCCCTGGTGTGTGGTGAGCAAAATCTGCCGTGGTACTGATAATTCTTTCTTTAGCCAGTATATTAATCGAATATGTTTCTGATTCAAGATATTTATTTTTTTGAATCGCAAATTTAAAACAATTTGTGATAATCTAAAAATTTTATTTATCTTTGCGCCCTCAAAAATGGTGGATGTAGCTCAGTAGGTTAGAGCATCAGATTGTGGTTCTGAGGGTCGTGGGTTCGAATCCCATCTTCCACCCTGGAAAAAAAAGAAAAAATCATCAAAACGCGAAGATCATCAAATTCAATTGGTTTGGTGGTCTTTTTTTTCTCTAAAAAAAACAGTACTTTTGCGAAAATTTTGTTGAACAGCATACATCACAGTAAAAACCCATGAAAGTAATAGCCATCAACGGGAGCCCGCATCAACAGGGCAATACATGGTTTGCCTTGAAAACGGCAGGCGAAACGCTCATCAGCGAAGGGATTGATTTTGAAATCATTCATGTAGGACATCTTGCCCTGCATGGTTGTATAGCCTGCAAGAAATGCAGGGAAAACAAAGACGGTAAGTGCTCCATCCGTACTGACAAATTGAATGATTTTCTGTCTGTTATCAGGGAGGCCGATGGAATTATTCTGGGGTCGCCGGTGTACTATTCAGGCATTGCGGGAACGATGAAATGTTTTCTCGACCGGTTATTTTATGTATCAGGTTCAAATGGCAACTGGATGCGGCATAAAGTAGGCGCTTCGGTGGTGGCAGTACGCCGTTCGGGCGGATCGGTTGCATGGAACAGCCTGAATCATTACCTGACGATTTATGAAATGACCGTCGCTTCGTCCAACTATTGGAACATCATACACGGGGCAAAAGAAGGTGAAGCGGGACAGGACGCCGAAGGTATTCAGATCATGCAGGTACTGGGCGCTAACATGGCCTGGTTGTTAAAAACAAGACAGGCCAACATTGAGACTGCACCTTCACCGGTCGGAAAAATAGCCATGAATTTTATAAGATAAATCATTATGACACACAGAAATCAACAACAAGAGATCATACTGCAAATTCATTCAGGCAGTTTTACCGGTAAAGCAGCAACATTTGAAGATATCCGGCAGAAAGTGGAACCGATTCTGTCC